>ENA-OSEY01002488-OSEY01002488.1-marine-metagenome-genome-assembly--contig:-NODE-2488-length-11882-cov-19.498179_pt1 | contig 11882 bp, 10 predicted proteins | sample MGYA00248465_ERZ534230 | MGnify/ENA primary metagenome ERZ534230 (study PRJEB26409, sample SAMN06344110) | marine metagenome | isolation source: Sea water from surface | place: Atlantic Ocean:Southern... | reverse complement strand
ATAACATATCTTAAAAGATCACCTAAAACCTCATCTACAGATGATACTAAAACAAGAGAAATAGTTGAAAATATTTTAAAAGACATTGAGAAAACTAAAGAAGAAGGATGTAAAGAGCTTTCTAAAAAATTTGATAAATATGAAGGTGATGTAATTGTTTCTAAAGAAAAAATAGAGGAAATTAAAAAAAATTTAGATCAAAAAACAAAAGATGATATTCAATTTTCCCATGAAAGAGTAAGAAAATTTGCAGAAGCACAATTAAAAAATTATGGGCAAGATTTTGAGGTTGAGTTATCTGATGGTTTGTTCGCAGGTCAAAAACTAATTCCAGTAAATACAGCAGGTTGTTATGTGCCTGCAGGAAGGTATGCCCATATAGCTTCAGCCGTTATGAGTGTGACAACAGCAAAAGTAGCAGGGGTTAAAAATATAATAGTCTGCAGTTCTCCTAAACCTGGTGTTGGTGTACATCCATCAATTGTTTATACAGCTGATTTATGTGGTGCAGATGTAATTATGAATTTAGGTGGTGTTCAAGCTATTGCAGCAATGACTAACGGATTATTTGGAAATGCACCAGCTGATATTTTAGTCGGTCCTGGAAATCAATTTGTTGCAGAAGCAAAAAGACTTTTATTTGGAAAAGTTGGTATTGATTTATTTGCTGGACCTACAGAAATTGCAGTAATTGCAGATGAAACAGCTGATCCTGAAATGGTTGCCTACGATTTAGTTGGACAAGCTGAGCACGGTTACAATTCTCCAGCATGGTTATTTACAAAAAGCAAAAAAATTGCTGATTATGTATTGCAAAGAGTTCCAGAATTAATTGAGGATCTACCAGACTTGCCAAGAGAAAATTCTGGGGCAGCATGGAGAGATTATGGTGAGATAATATTATGTGATACTGATGAAGAAATTGCAAAAGTAAGTGACGATTATGCACCGGAGCATTTAGAAGTGCAGACAAAAAATTTACAGTGGTATCATGATAGACTTAAAAATTATGGTTCTTTATTTATCGGAGAAGAAACAACTGTAGCTTACGGGGATAAATGTTCAGGTACAAATCATATTTTGCCAACTAAAGGTGCTGGAAAATATACGGGTGGTTTATTTGTAGGAAAATTTATCAAAACACTTAGCTTCCAAAGAATGAGTAAAGAAGCAACTAAAGAAGTGGGAGCAGCTTGTGCTAGAATTTCTAGATACGAGGGCATGGAAGCGCACGCTCGAACAGGTGATGTTAGATTAAGAAAGTACGGTTTTTCAAACTAATTTTTATTAAGTTTTAAGTCTAAGTAAAGAGCTGCTGACCAAGAAAAATTTTTTGCCCCCATTGGTTGACCGCTCTTACAGCTAAAATATTCAAAAAATCCTTTTTTTTCAAGTATTTGGATAGTTTTGTTTTTTATTTTGTCAGAAAATAACCTATCTTTATTTTTTAATCCTTTATAAATAAACCAATTGCAATTAATCCAAACAGGTCCACGCCAATATCTTTTCTCCTCAAAACTTTTATGGTTTGATTTGATTGACGAAAAAAAATATTTTTCTTTTAAGTTATGTTTTTTAAGATTTTGAATTAGTCTTTTATTAATTTTATCATTATTTAAATCAGCAAATAATAAAAAATAATTGGTTATTGATGGAATATAGATCTTTTTATTATTTTTTATATCTTTTGAAAAAAAAGTTTTTCTTTTTTTATCATATAATTTAAGAAAATTTTTTTCTGTCACTTTGATATAATTATCAATTTTTTTTTTGTTTAATCCAAATGTATCCAATAATTCAACGAGATCTTTGTTTGCTTTTAAAAAAATTGAATTAAAACCAACATCTACAACATTAAAAAATGAGGATTTATAAACCTTTTTTGGATTATATTTCAATTTTCTTAAATTGTTTTTGATTGTTACATACCTATCATAATCAATATCTAGTGGTCTAAAATCTGGATTTACAACTTTATTATCAGCTCTTTTATATTTTATATTTTTCTCAATTTTTACTTTATTCATAGGTTCATCCCATATAGGAGAATTATCATATCCACTTTCCCAAGGATGTAAAATAGATACTAAACCAGTTTTTTTTGGATCTCTAAATTGAATAAACCATTCATGAAATTTTTTAATTTTTTTAATTATTTTTTTTATATTTAACAATTGTTTTTTATTGATTTTATTTTTATTTAAAATTTCTTTTAAAATTGTTGCTAATATTGGTGGTTGAGTTATTCCAGATGAGTGGATTTTATTACCACAATTCCATGCAGTATAATTTGGATAATAGTTTGTTCTTGTATTATGAAATAAAATGTGTGGAACCATTCCATCCTTCCATTGCCCATCTAACAATGTATTTATTTCTTTTAATGCAAAGTTTAAATTAAAGTAAGAATATCCTAGAGCAATAAAGCCTGAGTCCCAATTCCACTGAGCAGGGTAAAGTTTATTATTGGTTGGTAAGGTGTATCCTTTTCTTCTGTTACCAAGTAAAGTTTTTTTTGCTTTATTTATCGAAATTTTCATTAACCCTTTACACTTCCCGCAGTTAATCCACTGACAAGATATTTTTCAAAGTAAACAAAAATTAAAAGAATAGGCAAAGTTACCACTACTGAGCCGGCCATCAGGTATTGTCTAGGTGTTTCAGCATCACCAGTTAAATGATTAATAGCCCTGGATAATGTAAATGTTTTAGGATTGTCCAAAAACATTAAAGAAAATAAAAATTCATTCCATGCAATCATAAAAACATACAAGGCAACAGATGCTATTGCTGGCAAACTTAAAGGGATGATAATTTTAATTATTATTCCAAACCAATTTTGTCCATCCATTAGGCCAGCATCTTCAATTTCTTTAGGAATACTTTTAAAGTAACCTTGTAACATATAAATTGCGACAGGTAGAGTTGTTGCTGTGTAAACAATTAGAAGACCTTCAATTGAATTTCTTAAACCTAACTGACTAAAAACAGTATAAAGAGGTATAACCAAAACTATAGCTGGGAACATATATATAATTAATATTGAAGTAGATAAAAAAGTTTTGCCAAAAAAGTTCAACCTAGCAACAGCATACGCCGCTGGTATCGCAAAGATCAGAGTAATAATTACAGTTCCTATTGAAACAATAGAGCTTGTATAAATATATCTTCCAAAGTCATAAGTATTAAAAATAACAAAATAAGATTTAAATGTTTCTGTTAGATTATTTGTTAAACTAATACTTAAATCTAAAGGATTAAACAAAAGAGCGGCTTGAGTTTTGAAGCTCGTTACGAACATTAAATAAAAGGGAAATAAAATTACAAAAGCAAAAAATACAATTGCAAAAAGTGATAAAAAATCAAAAACAATCTTTTCAGAGATAAAATCCTCTCTTAGAAAATTTAAATCATAATTTTTAAGTCTATTTGTAAAAAATAAGCATATTAAAAGAATTCCTACATTATACCAAATTGGAGCACCTTCATTTATCAAAATATAAAAAAAAGTGAATATTAAAGAAAGAATTACAATTTTAATTAAATGATTAAACCTTTTGCCTATTAATATAAACGCCAGACTTAAGAATAGAGCTAGAAGAAAATTAATATTAAGGTTTATCTCTGTAAGTTTCAGTCCTTGTAGAGTTGCCATAATTTTCCAGATCGAATTGACCAAAGTTAAAAAAACTGATGAAATAAATAAATAAATGAATAACGGTTTATACTTCATTTGCTCTCTTTCCAATTAATTTAAAGTAAATAATCATAAAAATTATTAGCAACATGACTATGACTATAGAAACAGCAGATCCCATTCCTATGTTTGAAACAGCAAAACCTTGTTGATATACATTAATTGGTAATGTTCTTGTTCCCGATGCTCCACCAGTTAAAAGAAAAATATCTTCAAATTTATTAAAATTCCAAATAAACCTTATCATAAACAGAATAGATAAAATTGCTGTTATCTGTGGAAGAGTAATATTTATAAATTTTCTAAATGGTCCGGCACCATCAACTTCCGCAGCTTCATACAAATCTTTAGGAACAGCCTGCAGCCTTGCTAAAATAAACAAGAAGGCTAGGGGAAAGTATCTCCAAATTTCAAACATAATTACAGTTGTTAATGCTAATCTTAATTTAATTTCAAAACCAAAAAGACTTAATATTAAATATTTCTGACCTAATAGATTGATTGGTTTATCAATAATACCGAAATTAACCAGTAAAGCATTTAAAGTTCCACTATTTGGATCAAGCATTAATGTCCAAGTGTAAGCTAATGCAACTACTGGACCTACGTATGGAAAAAGTAAAATACTTCTCATAAAAGTCCTACCATAAAACTTTTGATTTACTAATTGCGCAGCAAACATCCCAAAAATAATAGCGCCAACAGTTCCAAAAAATGTGAAGTAAAAAGTAGTAAGCAATAAATCTAAAAACTCATTTTCATTAAAAACATTTTTAAAGTTTTTTAATGTAAACTTTGTCGTTAATAAAATATTATCAGCATCACCAGATAGCTTTGGTTTTTGATCTTTAATAGCTCTTTTATCTATTTCCTTATTATTAGTATTTTGAATTAAAATTTCAAAATTTTCCTTATATCCAGCTTCCCAATTCCCAAAATTACATATAATTTTTTTTGATTTAAATTCACATCTAGAGTCAAGATCTACAGGTTCTATATCGTTTGGAAGTCTATCTGAAAATTTAATGTTATTAATATCTTGAATTAACGAACTATTTCTTAGTCTATAAACTATTTTTAATTTTGATTTGTCTTCAGGTATAATTTTTACAATTTTTTTTGCTCTTGGCTCAGGAATTCTAATATCTTTTAATTGTACTTCCTTAAAACTTATCCAGATATTTGCAAATATTGGAAATAAAACTATGGCAAAGACTAAAAACACCGCTGGTAATAAGAGGGTGTAAGCAGTTCTTTTTTCTATTTTTGATAAAGTGTCTGTCATATAAAAAGCGGATAATATTATATTACCCGCTTTTTAAAAATATTTTTACTAAAATTTAGCTAATTCAGCGTTGATTTTATCAACTGCTTCATCTGCTGTAATTTGATCATCAATAAATTCTCTTGTGATTCTATTTAAGAATTGTGCATTGATGATTTTAGATGCTCTAGAAAGTTCACCTTCTTTAACACCCCATCTGTTAGCAGTATCTAAACCTGCTACAATGTTATTAATAACATCACCAGAATAAAGTTCTGTTAAAGGTTTCTTTCTATCAACACCAACTGGAAGCTTACTCCAAGCTTTTGTAAACGCAGCTGGATCACTAGCATTTCCTCTTCTTACAGGAAATTTACCTTCTGGCGCGATAGATAATGTAGCTGTGTAACCTTCATCCATTGAGTATTCGATGAATTTTTTAGCTTCATCAGTATCAGCATCAGCAGTAATACCAAAGTATCTAACATCAGCCCAAGCAGCACCTTTTTTATTATCTGGACCACTAAAGTTCGTGATGAAACCAGTTTTTGATGCAAGTTCCGGCGATGTTGGATCACTGTTTATTGTTGGAGGAGCAGAGTCTCTTAATCCTGCTAATTCGTCCATAATAAATGGTGACCAAATAATCATTGGTGTTTTGCCAGCGAAGTAAAGCTCTCTAGATTGTTTCCAGAATAATTCTCCTGGAGGGCTTGCCTTAGCAAGTTCCTTGTAAAACACTAGAGCATTTTTAAGTTCTTTACCTTGTTTCTTTGTTCCACCCTTTTTAACAAAATTAACTCCATTCGCTAAAAGTACATGTTCGAGTACTTGGCTCATAAAGTTTTCATCTGTTTTCGTGGCAGCAACAAATCCAAATCTGTCTGCATTTGATAAAGCTTTTACAGCTTTAGAAATGTTTTCATAATTTGTTGGTGGTTGAAGATTAAATTCTTTGAATAAATCTTTTCTGTAAACAACCATCTGTGTCCAGCCATCAACTGGTACAGCAGCTATTTTTCCACCTTTTTTTGCCATGTTAAGTGCACCTGGAGCAAAAGTATCTTTACCCAAAGATTTAACAACTGCGTTGTTAGCATTAACATCTAATATCCCAGCTTCTGCCCACGGTAATACGTACTGAAGTGTATGATAGATCACATCAGGTAGATCACCTGCAGCTGCTGCAGCCGTAGCTCTTTTTCCAAGATCTTTTTCTTCAACAGGAATTACTTCTACGCTAATACCTGACTTGGCTTCAAAAGCTTTAGCCATTGCTTTTTGTTTTTCCATTCTAGCCGGCTGTACTTCAGTCGTCCAAAATGTAATTCCGGCATAACTAGAGTTAGCCAAAAATGCAAAAGCAAATAAATAAATTAATATTTTTCTCATTATTCCCCCTATAAAATTATTAATTTTCTCGAAAACCTATCAAACTGAACAAGATATGGAACCCCTCAAAAAAGTTATAGAAGCATCCTAATTTTTGCATTACTTTAAAATACTTAAAAAACAATTCTTATTTAAACTTGAAGTTGCATTTTTATGAGTACAGTTGAATTAAAGGGTATAGAAAAAAGTTTTGGAACAAACAAAGTTATTAATAAATTTGATATTAAAATCGAACACGGTGAATTTATAGTTTTGGTTGGACCTTCAGGATGTGGAAAATCCACACTTTTGAGAATGATCTCAGGACTAGAGTCGGTTGATGTTGGAGAAATATTTTTAGACGAAAAATTAATAAATAATTTAATTCCGTCCAAAAGAGAGATCGCAATGGTTTTTCAATCCTACGCTCTCTATCCGCATATGAATGTTTATGAGAATATGTCTTTCGGATTAAAAACAGAAAAATTAGATAAAAAAGAGATAGATAAAAAAGTTTTAGCCGCAGCAAAAACTTTGCAGATAGAGGATCTTCTCGATAGGAAGCCAAGACAGTTATCTGGAGGTCAAAGACAAAGGGTAGCAATTGGTAGAGCAATTACAAGAAACCCAAAACTTTTCCTATTTGATGAACCTTTATCAAACCTAGATGCAGCTTTAAGATCTGAAATGCGTGTAGAAATTTCAAAACTTCATAAAAAATTAAACACAAATATGATTTATGTAACTCATGACCAGGTAGAAGCTATGACTTTAGCTGATAAAATAGTTATTTTAAACAAAGGTATAATGGAACAATATGGGACACCAGATGAAATTTATAATAACCCTAACAATATTTTTGTAGCTGAATTTATAGGTTCACCCAAAATGAATATTTTAAAAATTCCTAAAGAAAAAATTAAAAATGGTAATACAATAAATATTTTTAATAACGATACACAGTTTAATGGCTACAAATTTGTTGATGATATATATCTTGGAATTAGACCTGAACATATTATAGCTGACAATTCAGGAGAAATAAAAGTAAAAATAAAAGCCGATCTAATTGAAAATCTTGGCTTTGAAAAGATTATTTATACCTCAATAGATGGAAGTGAATTTAGAATTAAAACTTCAAAAAATATCGAAAATAATATTTCACAAATTTCTTTTTCAAAAGACAACGTTTATTTTTTTGATAAAGAAAAAATAAGAATTAAAAAAAGTTAATAAATATTTTAATTTAAATACACTTTTTTAGGGATGAGGATATATCTTTTATTAAATTGAAATAAAGATCTTTACCATTATCTAAATTTGCTCCAAGAGGATCCAAAACTCCAACTTTTACTTTTGTGCCTTTCGCAATTGATTTTATAATGTCAGGATTAAATTGAGGCTCAGAGAATAAACATTTTACATTATCGTGTTCGATTATCTCTCTTATCTCTGATATTTGTTTTGCTCCTGGTGCAACATCAGTATTTAATGTTAGAGCTCCTAAAGCGCTTACATTAAATTCCTTTTCAAAATATTGATAAGCATCATGAAAAACTATAAAGCTAATATTTTTTTTCAGTTCTTTCTTTGTTGTATTAATTAATTTTTCAATATCTTTAACAGCCTTTTCTGAATTTTTTTTATATGTAGCGCTATTCTGCGGGTCGATAGCAATTAATTGTTTTGCAATTTCCTCAACCATAACTTCAGCATTATGCGGGTTCAACCAGATATGGGGATCAAACTCTCCATGACCATGTCCATGATCATCATGTTTAACTTCTTTCTTATGCCCATGACCATGATCGTGACTTTCTTTCTTTTTATGTCCATGATCATCATGTTTATCTTTTTTCTTATGTCCGTGATCGTGTCCTTTATGATCTTCAAAAATATTTCTTTCTCTAAATTTAAGTTTGTTTATTCCCTTAATATCCATCATCTCAATTATTTTTGCTTTTTTACTGATTGATTTAAGTGGCTTCTCAAGAAAACTCTCAATATCTTCCCCAACCCAAAAAATTATATCAGCATTCTCAATATCCTTTGCATTACTAGGTTTCATATTAAAATTATGAGGGGAATTAGATCCGTCTACTATTAACGCTGGTTTTCCAATGCCATCCATTACATAGCTCACAAGTGAATGGATTGGTTTAATTGAAGCAACTACTTTTATATCAGCACTAAGATTTGAAAAAGTAAATAGCACCGCGGTAAAAAGAGATATAATGAATGTTGAGAATTTGTTGATCATAATGTTATAATATAACAGTGTAATAATATAACAAATATTGTAAGTCAACATTATAAATGGAAAACTTAAAAAAAAATATTCTAGTAAAATTAGAAAAAGTTGGTGTAATTCAAAATAATAAATGGCTAGTAAAAGATGTCTCTTTACAAATTGAAAAAGGGAAAATAGTTACTTTAATTGGACCAAACGGATCAGGTAAAACAACAACTGCAAAAATTGCTTTAGGTATTCACAAAAACATTAAGGGATACGTTACAAAATTTACAGATAAAATTGGGTACGTACCACAAAAAATTTCTATTGATTGGACATTACCAATTAGAGTTACAGATTTTATGCAGCTAACACACAATCTTGAAAATAGCGAAATTGAAAATGCCTTAAGTTTGACAGGTGTAAAACATTTAATAAAAAACGATTTAAGAAACTTATCTGGTGGCGAATTTCAAAGAGTATTAATTGCAAGGGCAATATCAAAAAAACCAGATCTTTTAGTTTTAGATGAACCAGTACAGGGCGTAGATTTTAAGGGAGAGATAGCATTGTATGAATTAATTAAAACAATCTCTGAGAAATTAAATTGTGGAATACTATTAATATCACATGATCTACATGTTGTTATGACCGCCACCGATTATGTCGTTTGTTTGAATGGTCATGTATGTTGTTCAGGTTCGCCCACAGCAGTAGCAAACAATCAGGAATATCAAAAATTATTTGGTGATCGTGCATCTACTATTTTATCTGTTTATGAACATAGACACGACCACACACATTCACCAGATGGAACGGTAAAAAATAAATAAATGTTTGATGATTTTTTTATAAGAGCATTGATTGCAGGTATCGGAATAGCCTTAGTAACAGGACCACTTGGTTGTTTTATAATTTGGAGAAGACTAGCTTTTTTTGGAGATACATTAGCTCATTCGGCTCTTTTAGGTGTTACATTAGCTTTTACTTTTGAAATAAGTATAGCACTTTCCGTCTTTATAATTTCTTCTATAATTGCCCTTATTTTATTAAAACTTCAAAAAAATACAAAACTACCTGGAGACGCTCTCTTGGGACTTCTAGCTCACTCATCTTTAGCAGTCGGTTTGGTTGTCATAGGTTTTTTATCTTTTATTCGTTTTGATATAATGGGTTTTCTTTTTGGGGATATTCTTGCAGTAAGTACATCAGATCTTATAACTATTTGGGTAGGCGGGGCTTTAATTTTATTCGTATTAAATAAAATATGGAAACCTCTTTTTGCCTCAACAGTTAATTACGATCTTGCTGAGGCTGAAGGTATGAGTCCAGAAAAAGCAAATGCTATTTTTACAGTTTTGTTAGCTGCTATTATTGCAATCTCAATAAAAATGGTTGGTTTACTACTTATAACTGGAATGTTTATTATGCCAGCAGCTATGGCAAGGAATCTTTCCAATAACCCTAGGCAAATGGTTATTATTTCAATAATAGGTGGATTATTATCTGTGTTGATTGGATTATTTTCTTCTTTAGAGTTTAATACAGCTTCAGGTCCATCAATTATTACTGCAGCATTATTTTTATTTATATTATCTTTGATTAAATTTAAAAAAAATTCTGAATTGAAACAATAATATGAAAGTGATAAAATAAAAAATGCCTCAAAAACATGAATACCTTTCTAAAAATCAACAAATAGTTCTTAGTATAATTGAAAAAGCAAAAGGACCACTTAAAGCCTACTCAATACTTTACAATGTTCAGAAAAAAGGCATTAAAGCACCGTTGCAAGTTTATAGAGCTCTAGAAAAGCTTATTGAAATTGGAAAAATACACAAAATTGAAAGCAAGAACGCTTTTATTGCTTGTAAAAATTCTGATTGTGAAATTTCAAAAGCAACAGCATTTTCAATTTGCAATAATTGTGAGCATGTAAAAGAAATAAAAAACAGCAAACTCTCTAAATATTTGAGTAATTTCGAAGATAATTCTGGAATGAAATATAAGAAATATAATTTGGAATTTTTTGGTTTATGTAGAGATTGTAAATTAAAACAATAATTTCCCTCAAAAACCCTTATTTTACTTACATATAAGATTCACTTTTTAGTTGTGTTCCGGTTACATTAACTTTTTATACATGCTAGTTTTTCGCAATTATTAATTAATAATTAAGGGGGAAAAATGAGACTATTTAAGTTAATAGTTGCTCTGTTTACTTCGATCACTATCACAAACGCTGCTAATGCTGCGGAAGTTAAAATGGCAAAAGCAAATTGGGATACTGGTTATTTCCAAGCTGAAATATACAAACAAGCTTTGGAAGCAATGGGACACACAGTAACTGAACCTAAAGCTATCAAACCTTCAGTATTTTACGTAGCTGCAGCTGCGGGAGATCTAGACCTATGGGTTAATGGATGGTTTGGAACTCACGATGGTTACATCAAAGAAGCCAAAGGAAAAGTTAAAACCGTTGGTTACGTGATGAAAAAAGGCGGATTACAAGGCTATCTAGTTGATAAAAAATCAGCAGATAAGTATGGAATCAAAAGCGTAATGGATATTAAAGCAAACGCTAAAGCATGGGACTCTAATGGCGATGGTAAAGCAGACATGGTTGCTTGCCCTCCAGGTTGGGGTTGTGAAAAGCAAATTACAAAACACTTTGCTGAACTAGGCTTAGGTGATTTTATTAATCCAGTAAAAGCTGACTACTCTGCTTCAATGGCTGATGTAGTTGCTAAATACAAAAACGGAAAACCAGTATTATTTTATACATGGACTCCGAATTGGACTGTTGGTGCTTTAAAACTTGGACAGGACGTTGTTTGGATAGAAGTTCCTTACAGCGCTACTAAAAAAGTTAGCGTAGATAATGCAACAAAATCTAAAATTAATATGGGTTTTGGTGCTGATGACATCAGACCAGCTGCTAACGCAGATTTCTTAAAAGCAAATAAAGATATAGAGAAGATGCTTAAAAAAGCATCAATTCCTCTAGCTGATATTGCTGCTCAAAACATGAAAATGAATGCGGGCGAGAAAAGCGAAAGAGCAATCAAAAAGCATGCTGCTGAATGGATCAAAGCTAACCAAAGTACTTTCAATAGTTGGATTAAATAGGTCGCAATCATAAGTTCAGTGAACTTAAAACTTGCACCTTCTGACTACGAAATCTACATTCCAATAGCAGAATGGATTGAAAGAAATATTAAAGAGTGGCTGTTTACACAACGGCCGCTCTTTAAGAAGTTAGCCGCACCCATTGATGCTACTCTCGAAGGATTAGATACTCTATTTAATTGGATACC
>ENA-OSEY01002487-OSEY01002487.1-marine-metagenome-genome-assembly--contig:-NODE-2487-length-11885-cov-2.002625_pt1 | contig 11885 bp, 8 predicted proteins | sample MGYA00248465_ERZ534230 | MGnify/ENA primary metagenome ERZ534230 (study PRJEB26409, sample SAMN06344110) | marine metagenome | isolation source: Sea water from surface | place: Atlantic Ocean:Southern... | reverse complement strand
TGGTTTTCTTCCAATTTTAAGTACCAAAAATGAATCACTGTTAAAATTGTATTATATGGGTATTATGGGTGTAATATATTTCAAAAGGGACAATTCCTTATCTACCATGGGGCGTACCTATGATACGTTAATGCCTCGTTACTGGCAAACAGTTACATTCATTTGGGATTACTATCTTAGCGGCACTGTTCATGCTATGCTAGATCCAAAAGTGATGAAAAAGTATATCCAAAAGTGGATGAAAATGGATATTCATACATGCTTTGGGTCTGAATATATTTCCGGGAAACCTGTTGGTCCGTGGTATTCGATAAATGACCACGCTATGGTAATGATGATAAAAGAACTTTTAGACTGGACAGGTGATTATGACTGGTTACTTACAAAGGTAAATAAAAGGAAAACGGCTTTTGAATTTTTAGAGGAATATGCAAACCACTACAAAAAATTTTTAAAACCGAGCGGTTTGGCTGATTATGGTGGTATTAACAACTTATTGGAGTGCGTGAGTACGTACACGCATGAGGTTGCAAGTCTAAATTCAGCAAATATTGCTAATTTAAATTATCTTTCCAATCTCTACGGTAAGCAAGGTGACTTAAAGAAATCAAGAGATGCTAAAAAGGCTGCTAAAGACATATTTGATAATCTTGCCAACTTGTATGTTGAAGGAAGAGGCTATTGGAAAGCAGGGCAGCCAGACGGTTCACAAAATGAGGTAATGCATGCATACGACTTTTTCACAGTAATAAATACGATTGGGGATATGCTTCCGAAAAAGCAGAAAGAAGAAATGGTAGCATTCTTTGAAAATGATTTAAAAACCAATATATGGATGCGTTCTCTATCAGTCAAAGACCCAAACGCAATGTTTAGCGTAAGACCTGATCATCAGTGGAATGGTGCATATCCAGCTTGGCCTTCCCAATCTTTAATGGCTTTAATTAGGGCTGGTAAAAAAGAGCTTGCGTTAAGTTGGATCGATGGATTATCAAAATCAGCTAACCAAGGTCCTTTTGGCCAGGCACATTTTACAGAAACAATCATGAAAACAGATCAAGGCGGTGCGCGTAAATCCTCTGCAGAGGAGCCATGGATTGTAGACTGGACTTGTTCATCGAATGGAAACTGGGCTGAAGCAGTCTTAAAAGGTTTTGCTGGTATAAGTATTGATGTTAATAAAGGAATAAAAGCCAAACCAATTATCAGTGATTTAGAACTTCATGGGATAAACTTTAATGGTATGGTATACAATCTTACCAAAAAAGGGCTAAAGAAGGTTTAAGTTGAGATTGGCTATGGATATTGGGGGCACTAATCTCAAATTAGGCTTAATTAATGATCAGGGTAAGGTAGAAAAACATGAAATGCATAGCATGGAAGATCTACTTTCTCACTCAAATTTTATTGAGGCTTTAATATTATATTTGAACAAATTTGTTGGACAAAATAAAATTACTTGTGGGGGGGTATCCTCCAAAGGATTTATTGACTCTGCAAATGGCGAAGTAATCGATGATGTTGGTTTGGGGAAAGAATTGAGAGGTTTTTCTATTTGCCAGATTCTCACTAATATATATAATGCACCATTTAGCATTGAAAATGATGCAAAATGCTACGCATGGGGCGAGTACAAATTTGGTATAGGGAAAAAATATAAAACTTTTTGTTGCATTACTCTTGGCACCGGAATCGGTTGTGCCTATGTTGATTCTGGTAACTTATTTTCTGGTGGCTATCCCTGGGGCGGAGTTTTAGGAGGGCATATTAGCATAGATAGGAATGGGCCTACATGTGATTGTGGAAATATAGGTTGTTTTGAAATGTATTGTTCAAAAAATGGTATCCTGAGAATATTAGGTGAATCTATGCCATCGATGCTTGCATCACCTGATCCTGTATTATCTTTTTTTAGTTCAGTTAGAGATGGCAATATAAATAGTAAAGAAATTTTCAATGACTTTTTGTGTAATCTTGCAACGGGTTTAGTAACTATAATTAATTTATATAGCCCAAATGCGATTATACTTGGAGGTGGAATAATGAATAGCTCTGATATTTTTCTTAATAAATTAAAAGAATTAGTCTCAGAGAGGGCGCTCATTGTTTCTGGTATTGAATGCTCAATTGAAAAAGCAACCTTAGGAAATTATGCACCTTTATTAGGAGCTGCATTCCTTCCTAAAATGGAGAACTAATGAAGAATCCGTATGAAAATCTAATTTCTGAAAACTTTAAAGAATATGAAAGGGGTCTTTATGACCGTTATCCAACTTTTTTAATTCCTGAAAATCAAATTAAACCCGGGTACGATAGATTGGTTGAAAATATCAAAGAAGAAGACCTTTTAGGGAAAAGGGTTTTCGTTATCGATGGTTATAATGGTGCTAATTGGGATCAATTTAAAAGTTCAATATCAAAAATTATCAAAAATACTAACATAAGCATTACTTGGTATGATTTTAGATATTGTCTTAAACCTGAAGAAAAAATACTTGACCAAATAAACCCTTTTTTAGGCGATGATGATCCACTATGGGGAACACACTATCCTTATGGGTTGGAAGGGCATTTTGATCCTTTGAAAGTTTCAAAGCTTCGAATTATGGCATCAGCTTCTAAGGAAAATAAAGAAAACGATATCCTTCTAATTTTTGGAACAGGTTCCTCCCTAGTTGAGATTTGGGATTCTTTATGGTATCTAGATGTTCCAAAAGATATTATTCAAGAGGAGGCTAGGAAAGGTAATTGCAATGTAATTGGGAAGAAAGAATCGTCCAGTTTCGGCTATTTTTATAAACATTCGTATTTTGTAGACTGGCCTGCATTAAACAGGCGAAAAAAAACCCTTCTTCCTATGATTGATATTCTTGTTGATTTACAAGATGAAAAAAATCCAAAAAGTATTCTTGGAACAGATTTTAGAAGTGCCCTTCAACTTTTATCTGAATCGCCTTTTCGCGTAAGGCCATGGTTTTATCCTGGCCCTTGGGGAGGAAAGTTTATGCAAGCACATATGGGGTTAGATCCTGAACAACCAAATTTCGCTTGGTCATTTGAATCCATTGTTCCTGAAAATGGCATAGTCATAGAGAGTTCACATCAAAAATTAGAGTTCTCTTTTGATTTCTTAATGTATCAGAACAGTAAAAAAGTTTTAGGTGAAGAGGCAGCAAGAAGATTTCGCTACGAATGGCCTATAAGGTTTGATTATCTAGACACAATTGATGGTGGCAACCTATCTACACAGGTTCATCCAAGGCCACAGTTTATACGTGAACAATTTGGTGAAACATATACCCAAGATGAAACTTATTATATATCTGTTGCAAAAGAGAACGCGAAAGTTTATTTAGGGTTAAAAGAAGATTGTGATTTAGATGAATTTAAAATGGTGCTCCTTGCTTCTGAGAAAAATGGTACTAAAGTAGACATAGATTCTTTTGTTAATTCTATAGATGTAAAACCGCACGATCTTGTTTCAATACCCAACGGTACAGTACATTGTAGTGGTGAAGGAAACTTAGTACTTGAAATAAGTGCTACTCCATACATTTTTACATTCAAGATATATGACTATCTAAGGAAAGATTTAAATGGAAACTATAGGCAAATGAATATTGAAAGAGCATTTAAAAATATTCGTTCAAATTATAGAGGGAGATTTGTTAAAGATAATTTTCTTTCATCACCCAAACTGATAGATAGTGGGGACGACTGGGAAGATTACGAATTATATAACAGATCTGAGAGTTTTTTTAACATACACAGAGTTGAATTTGATACTGAAGTAGAAATTAATCTGGAAGGCAGAGCCTTGACTATGAATCTAGTTGAGGGTAGAAAAATTGACATTGAAGACAATAATGGAAGAGTTACCACACTAGCCTTGTACGAGACAATACTTGTGCCTGAAGCAACCAAAAGACTAAGAATCAAAAATATTTCTAAATATCGATCGAAGTTATTATATGCTTACATACGACCTTCCGCAATAAAAGGTAGACTTAACGAATAAAACACTTATTAAGTAGAGGCTTTTTTCTATTATTAAAATTATTCCAATTTTTATCTTCTTTTCCTATGGATGTATCTTTGAAGAAATTAATCAGCCTTCCAATATTTCTTCTGGTGAAATCATACAAATTCAATTGAAGATTTTTGACCCTATTGTTCCAGAGCCAAATGAGCACAAAGGCGTTTTATGTTTACTAGTACCTCAAGATTGGTACTTTTTAACTGGATCCTATTCATTTGGACAACACTCTGGAATTATGGAGATAAATCCTGCTTGGGGAGATTCAGCAGAAAATTGTTATCCATCTCATTCCTTTAATAATGACTTACATTGGATTGGTTTGACATCAGATTTTGGTTATTCGTATGATGAACCAATAGAGATAACTGTTGATATTGAGTTACAAACTAGTGGTTCAGAGGGTTGTTTTTCATTAGGATATTTAGCAACAAAGGCTACTCCCAATTTGATATGTTCTGGAAATCAATCTTGGGCCCCGTTGTCTTTCCCACATCCTATAGCTGTTTCCACTAATGACAATTGTGAAACCTACAGTGCAAATTTTGAGGAAGATTGGACTGGAATTTTCCATCGATTTTCTGATTGGTCAGGTGCCGATGGTATCTATTCGATTCCATTTAATAGGAATGAACAAAATAATTTCCAAAACGATAAGACATTACTGGTATTTAGTGACACGTTTATTGGAAATGTTGATACAGTATCCGGCAATAGAATTCCCCCAACCTTTTTAATAAATAATTCCTACGCTATATTATCAGGTAATGCTCCTAACGATGAAAATATAGAATTCTATTATTCTACCTATGGGGATGGAACCCCAAAAAGTTTATTCATACCAAATACAGAGAATAGCCAAATTGGAGACTGGTACTGGCTAATGGATGGGATTTCAATTGATGAAAAATTCTATCTTTTCGCATTACGTATGGATAATGGGGATAATGGAAATCTGGCTTTTTCAATCGATGGAGTTGCTTTAATAATGTTTGATATTAACGCAGATGATCAAATAATAAATGTAGAGCAGTTAGAAACCCCACTTTTTTACGAAGATCCAAGTGGGTGGAGTTTGGTATATGGACAAGCGATTATGTCTTTGCTAAATGAGTCTATGAATACTAACGATGACGAACAAATATACTTTTATGGAGTAAAAAGTTACGGCGCAAATAAAGAGATGACCGTCGGAAGAGTAAATGTGGAAAATTTAATTTCATTTGACCAATGGGAATTTTGGAATGGGAATGACTGGACCCCGGATATAGTTCAAAGTCATTCTATAGGATCAAACATATCTCAAGAGTTTAGCGTGTCGCAAATAGATGCCAATAGTTACATAGCTGTATTTCAACTAAACACAATCAGCAACTATACAGCTTTTAGCAGAGGTACGAGTGCTGTAGGTCCATTTGGCAATTTTAACATAATATGGAGCGCAGAGGAGACAATCAATAATTTGGATTACTATTCTTACAATGCAAAGGCCCACCCTCATCTTTCAGACGAGGGGTCATTGCTAATAAGTTATAATGTAAATAGCTTTAATTTCAGTGATCACTTTTCTGATCCAGGTCTATATCGGCCTAGGTTTATTTCTATTCCCTTAGACTATCTAGACACAGAATTAGATAATTACAATAGTGAAAAAACCAACAACAAATCCAACCAGAAACCAATACTTTATCCGAACCCATTTAACTCTTTTCTAAACATGAGCATAAACTTGAATTACAGTACCAATATTGAAATAACTTTACATGATATATTGGGAAGGCAAATAGGTGACGTTTTCCAAGTGCGTGGAAAATCTGGAGAAAATAATATGACATTTCATCTAGATGGTCTTAATAAAGTGTCCAATCCATCTGGCATCTATTTTGTTAAAACCGAAATAGATAACAAAATTTATCAAGATAAAGTAATTTTTTTAAAATAAAGTTATATGTTTCAGACTCTTTCAAAGCTTTTACCGATTTTGGTATTTGTATCAATCGTAGAACCAAAAGTCAAAAATAATATGAATATCGAATCTGTTCAGATTGAAGAGAGTATGAACTCTTGGTTCAATCCTCAAAAAAAAGGATGGCTGGCTGGTGATGTGGGCCATTCAATTCGTATAAATGATCAAAAAGTAGTATGGATTTTTGGTGATTCGTTTTTTGGAAATTTTGAAAATGGCAGATTAAAAAGGGATGGATTGCATATTAATAATTGTATTGCAATACAAGAGAAGGTAAATGATGACAATCTAAAATTTTATATGGGCGATGTTAAAAACACTAGGGCTTTTTTCCCTCATCCTGGAAACTCATTTCCTGGATCTTTTTTATGGCCTACAAATGGGTTTTTTCTTGATGGGATACTTTATATTTTATGCCAATCAATGGATATTGATGATACAGGATTCTGGACAATGTCCGGGACTTTAATAATTGAGATAACTAATCCAACTGACAATCCAAACAATTGGATAAAGAATTATTATGACTTTAAAACTAAGCCATGGGTTGGTGATTCATTTCAGAGGCAGTTTCATTCCGCAATATTTTTGGAAGACCCATATATATTCTTCAAAGGTTTTAATCTTGAAAATGGTATAAAAAAGGCAACTTTATCTAGAATCTCTATGGAAAAGTTTAAAAAATTTAAAAGCAGTAAATATCTTGAACATCTCATTGAATCTAATGGCAAAGATCAATGGAGTTCTACTGATAGTGAACTTAAGTATCTTTATGAGCCTGGAAATACAGAATCGAGTATACAATATTTGCAAGATTTTGGGATCTATGTTTCAACCACCTATAATGCATTAGATCAAAATATCTTAATAAACTATGCAGATAATTTGGAAGGTCCTTGGTCCAATCCAAAAATCGTGTATGAAAATCCAATTATAGTGTGTCCAGATAAAACGTGTATTGAAACTTATGCCGTTCGTTTGCATCCAACTTTTTCTGAAAAGACCAATGAGTTGATAATTAGTTACATTACCTCATATCAAGGAGAATTCAATAATATATCTATTGAACAATATAGACCTCGTTTTATAAAGGTAAAATTTAAACTAAATGATTAATAGTTCATTGGAAATACTATCAATAAATAAATATACGGCATTTGATAATCTCTTTGATAATCAACCTGAAGGTTGGATTGGATCTGATGTATGTCATTCTATCGATCTTAAGAACAATAGGATACTTTTCTTGTTTGGAGATACAATTATTGGCAAAACACACAAAAATGAAAGATCAAAAGATTTTAAAATGATCAATAATGCAATTGGTTTAATGAATTCAAGTAGAAAAGAACCTAAAAAAATGGATTTCTTTTGGGAATTAGAAAAAGAACCAAAATCTTTTTTCAAACAGCCCAAGAAAATGATAGGGGACTTTTTATGGCCTACAAATGGTATCGTTCTTAAAGACGGATTATATATTTTTTGTATGGCAGTAAACAGTACCCCTGATTTTTCAATTGACATAGATGGTACAATAGTTGCTAGGATAAAGAATTATTTTGAAAATCCAAATGATTGGGATATTGAATATTGGGATTTTGAATTTAACAAAGGTATAATACATTCAAGTGTTTATCCACAAAGAGATTGGCTTTACTTCTTTGGTGCCAAAAAGAATGTGTTCGAGAACAATATGGTTGTAGCCAGGATGAAGTTAAATGATTTATCTAATCATGCCTCATCACAATCCCTGAAGTTTTACAATGGAGGAGGGTGTTGGAGCAATAATTTCAGCCGGGCTAAGCCAATGTTTTACCCTGGTAATAGTGAATCAAATATTTATTATTGCAAAAGAAACAATAACTTTATCACTACTACATATGTTCCAAAAAACAATAAAATATACCTACTGTGGTCAAAAAAGTTAACGGGCCCATGGTCGGAACCACAATGTATTTATACGGTTCCTGAGGCAAAGCAGGACTTCAAAGTTGTATCCTATGCAATAAGAATTCATACTTGGGCATCAGATGTTACTGAGTCTTTAATTATAAGTTATGCCACAAATGAATATGGAGGTATGGATAATCTATTTACTAAACAGGGATACAATATTTACAGACCTTATTTTATTCAGGTAAAAATTTGAAACCACTAATAAAAATATTAGACGTATACGAAGATAATATCTATGACAGGCTATTTTTCCCGCAGAAAAAAGGATGGTTGGGCGGTGATGCAGGTTGCTCTATAAGGTTAGACAAAAAAAAGACTTTGTGGCTTTTTGGAGATACCATCTTGGGAGAGTATAAAAATGGCAGAAGAAATGTTCTTTATCCCCATATAAATAATTCAATCGCTGTAACAACAGCAGGGCATGACGAGAAACTTACAACTGAGTTTTATTGGAAAGAAAAGAATGGTGTACCCGTTTCATTTTTTACAAAAGCATTTAAAGAACAGAACATATACTTTTGGCCAACTAATGGATTATTAATTGAAAAAACACTTTTCATATTCTGTTACGTTGTAAAAGGTAATTTTGATGGAAATTATTTAGAATTTTGGGAAACAATTGATACAGAATTAATCATTGTTAAAAACCCACTCGATGACCCACAAGGATGGGTATTGGATTTCATACCTCTTGGTCTAGGAAACGATAAATTTGGATTTCATAGTGCTCTATTTTATAAAAAACCCGATATTCATTTTATTGGATATACAACAAATCAATCCTATACTAAAAATGCATTCTTAGCCATAGCTAATAGCAAAATGATAATTAAAAATCGATCAATATCTTCTTTAAAGTACTATAATATGAAAACTAATAAATTTGATAATCAAATAAGCCGCATTGATAATTATAATTTATTCTCACCAGGAAATACAGAATCGTCATTATGCTATTTAAAACGAAAAAAGATATTTATGTGTACCACTTATGATCCACTTTCAGGCGAACTGAGTATCATGACATCAAAAAAAATCAAAGGGCCATGGCATGGTCCTCAATTAGTATTTAAAAATCCAGACCATATTACTATGACCTATTCATTCAGGATACATCCCTCTTTGTCATTAGATGAGAATTCAATTGTTATGAGTTTTATAACCTCACCTGATAAAGATATCAGGCATGATGCTGTAAATCAAAAGTATTATAGACCAAGATTTTTGAGGATGGACATTGAATAAGTTACAATGTAACAATTGGTTTTTTTCTGGCAATTAAAACCTTTTTAACTAAAAAAAATGAATTGTCGCTGTAGATTGCAAAGTTTTTTATTTACTTTTTTCTGATTAGATTGGCTTATGAAACGAATTACAAAGCCTCGTACTTTGGTGCCTCTTTTGGTCCTGCTATTAATAGTCTCATGTGAAAAATATCCTGATACAAAATTACCGAATATCGTTCTAATAATTGGGGATGACCATGGTTATCCCTATTTTGGTTTCATGGGTGCGAATTACGTCAAAACTCCTAATATGGACGCACTTGCATCAAGCGGAGTTCTGTTTAAAAACGGATACGTTCCTGATAACCATTGTCGTCCATCTTTAGCAACTCTTGTGACTGGAATGCTTCCCGTTGACTATAATAATGATGTTAATCAACTTATTTTAAAAGAGGGTATTGTTGATGCAAACCTAAAGAGAGAATTTAGTCATAACGCTATGAGACATTTTTCGACTCTTCCAAAAATCCTTAAGAAAAAAGGCTACAAAAGTTATCAAGGTGGGAAATGGTGGGAATTTCATTATGAAAATGGAGGTTTTGATGAGGGTATGACAACTGGTTGGACAAAAGAAGAACGGAAGAGTGAAGGCTGGTTTAGAAAGTTTATGGGAGGATATGGGCTTGAACTCGCAAGAGCAACAATGGAACCCGTTTACAATTTTATTGATAAAAATTTAGAAAACCCTTTCTTTCTATGGTATGCCCCTGAGCTTCCGCATTATCCATTTGATGCTCCTGAAAAATACTATGATATCTATGAAGATCAGGATATGACTGAATCTGCCAAAAGGTATTATGCTAATTGCACCTGGTTTGATGATGGTGTTGGAGAATTACTTCACTATCTGAAGAAAGTTGGAGAGTATGAAAATACTTTGTTTATTTATGTCAACGATAATGGATGGGAGCAAACCCCAGACCAGGAATTTTGGAATGATCCGATGCGCTCTCACAATGGTGGCGATAAAGGTAAACTTTCACTTTTTGATCAATCTTTTCGTACCCCAATTATTTTTTCATGGGATGGCATGATAAATAGAGATGCTCAGCTGAACCACCTAATTCATAGCTCTGACATACCAGCCACTATTTTAGACTATTTAGAAATAAAAATACCTAAAAATTTCTATGGTAAATCATATAAAAATGCAATTGATGGAAATGACTTTTCAGGAAGAGAAGAAATTGTAGGTAATATTACAACTACTCGTTCTTTTGATGATATGATGGGAAAACCCACTGATGGATACTGGATTAGAGACGAGGATTGGTTTTTGAGTTGGAACATTACAGAAAATGAAATCAACTTGTATGACATAAAAATAGACCAGAACAATGATAACAATCTAGCAGATCAAAAACCAGAAATAGTAGAAACAATGATAGAAAAAATAAAGACTTGGAAGGATGAAAGAAAAAGGGAATTCTGATCTTTAGACTTCCTTACAAATATATGAAATACTGTTTGATTACTACCCTTTGTCTTTTGATTATTTCAAATCAAGGTTGCATGTCTATTAAGGGATTAAATCCAGCAAAAAAAGTTGTTAAAGAACCTTTATCAATAGGATTTTGGAATGTCGAAAATTTATTCGATTTGGAAGATGATCCTGATAAAAATGATGATGAATTTGCTTTAGGCGGGAGAAAAAACGTTGATGAAAAAATATACGAACTTAAAATCAAAAACTCATCTGAAGTTCTTAGCGATTTAAACGTCGATATTCTTGGCCTTTGTGAAGTGGAAAATTTTAAAGTTTTAAATGATTTGAATGATTCATATAAGAAACGCGATTATGAAATTATTCATTACGATTCTCCTGATAGCCGCGGTATCGATAATGCACTCTTCTACGATAAAAATCGTTTTTCAGTCATATCAAGCCGGGCTATTGAAAACAAATTAAAAAATGGTGGAACTACTAGAGATATCCTGTACGTTTTGGGTGAGTATAGCAACACAAGGTTACATATTTTTGTGAACCATTGGCCCTCAAACTATGGTGGAAAAGAAAAGGCCATACCCAAAAGAACTCAAACCGCAGAATTAATCATTGAAGAAATTGAAAATATTTTGAGTGTTGAAAAGTCTGCTGAAATAATACTGATTGGTGATTTTAATGAAAATCCTGATGATAAAAATATCATGATATTGGAGAAAATTGGACTCACTAGTCTAATGAAACCTATGCTGGGAAAGCCAAAGGTAGGCACATATGTTTACAGAGGCGAAGATAGCTTCCTAGACCAAATTATAATAAATGAACATCTTAAGGATAAAGAGGGTTTGTCAATTATCGAAGAATCAGTTTACATCCTTGATTTACCAAAATATCGACAACAGGAGGGTAACTACAGACACTATCCTTACCGATTCTGGGCGGGGAATAAACTCCTCGGTGGATATTCAGACCATCTTGCCATAAAAGTGCAAATTATTCACAAATAGTTGAGATTACAGAAATTTTAATCTACTTCTTGAGTCATAATTCAAAAATGATAAAACTGGATGCAAAAGGATAGGAGATAATATAGATAAGGACAAGATTAATATCATAATATTACCTCCTTCCTTCCACATACCTCTTAAAAGTAAACTAAAATCCCTTTTCTATTCAAAACAAATTTTAATTATTGTA
>ENA-OSEY01002485-OSEY01002485.1-marine-metagenome-genome-assembly--contig:-NODE-2485-length-11891-cov-1.735822_pt1 | contig 11891 bp, 12 predicted proteins | sample MGYA00248465_ERZ534230 | MGnify/ENA primary metagenome ERZ534230 (study PRJEB26409, sample SAMN06344110) | marine metagenome | isolation source: Sea water from surface | place: Atlantic Ocean:Southern... | reverse complement strand
TCTTTTTCAAGCTCTACAATGACATGATGTGTGCCGGAAATATTGCGTGTGCCACCAGCTCCGGCGCCCATTGCGTCGATGGCACCTTTCATAGCGTCCAAGACGTCGGTGTTTTGACCCATGCCAAGATAGTCGTTCGAGCACCAGACAGTAATCTCGCGCGGCGTAACGCCGGAATGATCCCAAGCACGTGGAAACTGGCCGGCACGGCGCGCAAGATCGGTGAATACCCGATAACGGCCTTCGTCATGTAACGAACCCAGCGCCTGATCAATACATTCATCGTAATCAAAGGACGTGGTATCAGCGACAAAGCCTATGTCTAGATATTTAATTGCCATAATTTCATCCTAGAGACTGAATTGTATGCATTTATAACATGATAAATACAGTGTTGGCACACAGTAGCTGAACCGGTTAATTTGCCGCAGGTCTATTCCTTAGCGTCCTTGTGAACAAAGGTGACAGCATAATACTCGTCGCCGTCGAACAAATCCGACGGTTCGCCCGGCCCATCAATCATCATATAGCGCCGCGGGGTTATCTGGCCTTCCATGCGATAGCCACGGGCACTCATATTACGACGATGAAATTCCATGGCGGCCGGCGTAAATTCTTTTGCCAAAACGGTAATTCTGTCAGGCAGTTTGGTGTTGTCGGCCATAAGCTATTCACCTTTTCTGAATTGGATATTTTTACGAAAATATCGCTTTCACGCTGGAATGTCGAGTGGATTAGGCCGCAAGTGCCGCTATTTTGCCCTATTCAGTATCCGCCAAGGTCAGCATAGCGACTGCGGTGAAAATTGGCGTCGCCTAGCATTTGCGCCTGCACACGCGCGCGCTTCAAAAAAAGCCCCACATCCACCGCATCGGTCATGCCGATACCGCCATGCATCTGGACGCCCTCATTGGTAATCAGGCGCGAAGCATCGGACAGGCGCGCTTTGGCAAGGCTTGCTGCACGCGGAATGTCATTGCGCCGTTCTTCAAGGGCGGACAGCGCATCAAGCACAACAGACTGGCAGATTTCCACCTCGCAGAACATTTCCGCCGCGCGATGTTGCAAGGCCTGAAACGTGCCGATAATCGCGTCGAACTGCTTGCGTTCCTTGAGATAGGTAAGCGTTGTGTCAAATACGGTCTCAATACCGCCCAGCATTTCCGCCGACAGGCACACACGGCCCATATCCAGCACATTTTCGAGCTCTGGATAGGCACCATCTGCACTGCCCAGCAGGGTATCGGATTGTACTTTTACCCCATCGAAGGAAATATTGGCTGCATTGCGCGTGTCCACCATATGCGTACGGGTGATGGTAACGCCGGGGGTGTTTGCATTGATGAGAAATGCCGAAATGCCTTTTGGGTCGCCCGCTTCTCCCGAGGTTCGTGTGGCAACAATCAACTTCTCGGCAATATGGCCGTCAATGACGAATTTTTTCTCGCCGGACAAAACGAAACCTTCGCCGTCACGGGTCGCTGCCATTGCTATATTTGCCGGATTGTGATGATTGGTTTCGTCTATCGCTAGTGCCATCAATAATTCGCCGGCGGCAATTTGCGGCAGAAGCTCTTTTTTCTGATTTTCGGAACCGGCAGCCATAATCATACCCGCACCCAGCACCGCCGTTGAATAGAGCGGTGAGGCGGCCAGCGTGCGGCCCGCTTCCTGCATGACGATGCCGACGCCCATCGGCCCGAAACCGGTGCCGCCCATTTCTTCCGGAATCAAAATTCCCGCAAAGCCGAGTTCGACAATCTGTTTCCAAACATCTTGGTCAAAGCCGTCTTCGCTAGCGTTGTCGCGCAATTGCCGCAAATTTGTGACGGGCACTTGCTCGCTGAAAAATTGTTTTGCCATGTCGCGCAACATGGTTTGCTCTTCGCTCAACACAAAAGCCATTGGGTCTTCTCCAGTTGTTCAGGACGGGCAATCAGGCCGTCGGTAAGCCCAGCACACGCTTGGCAATCACGTTCAGTTGTACTTCCGAGGTGCCGCCCTCAATGGAATTGCCTTTCGAGCGCAACCATGAGCGTGTTACGGCAAGCTCTTTGCTATCAAAGCCATCGCCCTCCCAGCCTAGAGCCTGCGAACCCATGACATCGAGAAGGAGCTCAAAGCGCCGCTTGTTCACTTCGGTGCCGTAATATTTGAACATTGACGCCGCAGCGCCCATATCTTGGCCGGCCTTGGCTTTTTCCCCCGCGCGCTTCATGGTCAGACCAAAAGCTTGCTGATCCATTTTATGTGCGGCAATTGCGCTGCGAATGGCCGGGTCGGCAATGCGGTCGCCGTCAGTGCCGAAGTTTTCCTTGGCAACGGCTTCCATGCCGCCCATTGACGCTGCACCAGCACCCATACCCATGCCCGAAATCATGCTGCGCTCATGTTCTAACAAACGTTTAGCGATCGTCCAGCCCTTGTTCAGTTCACCGACTAGGTTTTCTTTCGGCACTTTAACATCTGTCAGGAAGGTTTCGCAGAACGGCGACGAGCCCGAAATCAGTTTGATGGGGCGCGCTTCTACACCTGGATCATTCATATCGATCAGCAAGAAGGAAATGCCGTCATGCTTGACCGAATTATCCGTGCGCACCAGACAGAAAATCCAGTCGCAATGGTCTGCATATGACGTCCACACTTTCTGACCGTTCACCAGATAATGGTCGCCCTTGTCTTCGGCCTTGGTTTGCAGACCGGCCAGATCAGAGCCGGCACCGGGCTCCGAATAACCCTGACACCAGCGAATTTCGCCGCGGACGATTTCACCGATATATTTTTTCTTTTGCTCTTCGCTGGCGAATTCCAACAGCGCTGGTCCAAGCATCCAAAGGCCAAAGCTTGTCAGTGCCGGCCGAGCTTTGATGCGGGCAAGCTCTTCCTGCAAGATTTTGTTTTCTTCCTTGGACAGCCCGCCACCGCCATATTCAACCGGCCATGTAGGTGCCGTCCAGCCGCGTGAGGCCATATTGTCCATCCAGACTTTAGTGTCCGGATTGGGGTATGATGCATCTCGTCCGCCCCACGGCATTTCGCGCTCGGGCATGGGGGTCCGCATGGAAGTGGGGCAGTTTTCTTCAAGCCAGGCGCGGGTTTCCGCGCGGAAGGTCTCAAGCTCTGACATGTTTTTCTCCTCGAAACGTACTTTGCGCCACACTACCACGTCCCCTTACCAGTGCAAGACCCTCGCGTATGTCGGCGAGTGGCACGTGGCCGCAGTAATTCCGGCCTGTAAATCCAGCTCATGGCAGTTTGAAATCGCCCAGATTTTCGCCTGTACCGGTAGCCACAAGGCGCTTTGGGGTTTTACCTTGCGCATATTCGCGCAGACTCTTCGCAATCGACACATAACGCCCCTCATCAGCATCATAAGTGTGGGCTGAGCTGTGGGGTGTCAGCAAAACATTGTCGAGCGCGTTGAAATCATATTGAGACCCCTGAAACGGGCCGCCGCGATCGGGGTCGGGCTCCGCATTTTCAACATTGCTCGGATAGCGGTACCAAGTGTCCAGCGCCGCCCCGTCAATGCGCCGTTCTTTAAGCGCCGTGTACAGGGCTTTTTCAATAATCACTTCGCCGCGCGCAACATTGATGAGATAGGCTGTCGGCTTCATTAGCGCAAAAGCGTCGGCATCTATCATGCCTTCGGTTTCCGCGTTCAGGTCGCAAGTCAGCGCAATATAATCGCTTTCGTTTAACAGGCGCGGCAGCTCGGCCTGCGTGCCTATCCAGTCCAGCCCATCGGGTGTTTGCTCGCGCGCCGAACGCGCCACCGCGCGGCAATTCATATTAAACGCGTTTGCCCGGCGGACGACCGCCCGGGCAATCTCGCCAAAGCCGACTAGCCCAAGCGTTTTGCCGTTCAAATGTCCATGGCGCGCATCCGGTGCCGAATTGCGGCCGCTGCGATACCAGCGACCACGCAGCATATCGGCATGCTGGGTGCGCAATTCAATTGCGTGCTCCAAAATACTTGCCATCACATGCTCTGCCATGGATGCGGCATGACCACCCGCATTGCACACCATCAGGCCCTTGGGCAGAAATCCGGGGTCGAGCCAATCGGTGCCGACCCATGGTTGAGCCACGAGTTTGAGATTTGGCGCCGCCATCAAGGCGGCAAAATTACCAGGTGTCAAAATGAAATCCGGGCCCATAATTGCAGCCTCGCAAGTTTCCAGTATGGCATCGCGCGCCGCCAAATCGTCGTCGCATGGCCACACATCAACCTGCCAGCCGGCGATGTCATCAAGGGCGGCCTCAATGAGATGCCCGAATTTGAGCCCCATCTTGCCAAAGACGGCAATATGGCGGGTCACGCCCGTTTGGCCACCTCCTCGATGGCGAACTCAGTCACACTTTTATAATCAGCCTTGCCATTGGGGGCACGGAAAGGCGGGCCGCCGGCAAATACATGTTTGGGAGATTTATAGCCTGCGAGTTTGTCGCGTACGAAAAGTTGCAGTCCTTTGTCGTCAAATTCAGCCCCGTGCGAGAGTTTAACAACTGCGGTCACGGCTTGACCCCATTTTTCATCCGGCACACCGACAACCAGCGCGTCTTCCACGCTGTCATGCAGTTTGAGAGCTTCTTCCACTTCTTCCGGGTATATTTTTTCACCCGCCGAGTTGATGCACACCGAGCCGCGTCCGAGCAAGGTCAATGTGCCGTCTTCGGCGACGAGGCAGTAATCGCCAGGAATTGAGTACCGCACGCCGCCAATGGTTTTGAAAGTTTTGGCGGTTTTTTCTTCGTCTTTGTAATAACCAAGCGGCACAGGCCCCCCAAAGGCGATAAAGCCGGGTGTTTCACTGCCGCGCGGAATTTCGTTGTCGTTTTCGTCAAACACTTTGCAGAAATCATTGGTTGTGAATTTGGCCGTGCTGACCGGCGCATCCTTGGTCGTGATTGACGAGCCGAAACCAACCGCCTCGGAGGAGCCGAAACTGTCGGCCAGCATCACTTGTGGCATATATTCCAGCATCGCCTGTTTGACTTCCATCGACCACATCACGCCCGATGAAATCATGCTGACAAGGCTCGATAGGTCATAAGCACCCGCATTTTCTTCCAATGCCGCCAGCATGGGCTTGGCAAAGGCATCGCCGACAATCGCGATATTCTGCACACCGCGGCGTTCCACCGTTTGCCATAATTCATGCGAATCCAGCGATGCCGCTTCCAGCGTCACAATCGTGCCGCCATTCATCATGGCTGCCATGGCGGTGAACAGGCCGGTACCGTGCATCAGCGGGCAGGCGGGAATATAAACCTCGCCCGGCCCATTGGTTTGTAAATGCGCCTTTAACTCATCCAGTGTTTCTGGCACATCGCCCAGCGCGCGCAAGGCCATGGTCTGGGTTTCGCGCAAAGCATCATGTTCCCACATAACGCCTTTTGGCATGCCGGTTGTGCCGCCCGTATATAAAAATAGCAAGTCGCCGCCCTCGCGCGCAACGTCCAGATTTTCGCCTTTTCCGCTAGTTGCCAAGTTTTCGTAATCATATGTGTCGGCGGGTAAATTGGCTCCGTCACCCACTTCGATCCATAGTTTCACATGTGGCAGGCGTGGGCGCAAAATTTCCACATTGTCGCGAAACTCCTTGCCGTAAACGACAACGGCGGCATCGGAATTGTCGAAAATATAATGCACTTCATCGGCAACATAGCGGTAGTTCACATTCACGTGAGTCAGACGCGCGCGAAAACATGCGGCCAATGTCTCCATATATTCAGGCCGGTTGCGCATGTAAAAACCGACTTTGTCCCCAATGGACGCGCCGTTTTCCAGCATGAAGCGGCCGAGATTATTGGACCGGCGGCCCATCTCGGCCCATGTAATTTCGCGATCTCCATGCACCAGCGCCAAATGACCTTCCGGCAGAACCGGAATGATCGTGTCCAGAATATTGCCAAAATTCCACGCCATCAGCTTCCCTCCCAGCCTGTGTCGATAGGGATGAAGTTAGAGCAAAAGAAAATGACAGACCAGCCCAAAAAAATAAGCTAAGACTGTCGACGATTGATCGTTCGACTGGCCGGCATGTTTGCGGAGGGCTTCATGGACATTCCATTTCTGTACTGTGTTGCGGGTTTTATTTTGCTGGGTGTATCCGGCGAAGCTCTGCTTCGGGGTGCCGTAACTACCGCGGACAGGCTCAAAGTTCCGCCGCTTCTCATTGGTCTCACGGTAATTGCCTTTGGTACGTCAATCCCCGAACTCACCGTATCGCTTAATGCCGCACGCAGCGGCAATCCCGATATCGCCGTGGGCAATGTTGTCGGCAGCAATATCGCCAATATTTTGCTGGTGCTGGGGGCCATGGCTGTGTTTCGCTCATTCACAATTGATGCCGGCACACTGAACCGCGACGGTCGAGTGATGCTTGGCGTATCGGTGTTGATGGTTCTTATGGCCCTGAACGGGGTCATCACGCAATGGATGGGCTTTGGCCTACTCGCCATTTTGGCCGGTTTCACTTTTCTACTCTATCGCCGCGCACGCCAAGAAGCCGATGTCGATGAGACGGCTGCCAGTGTCGATGAAAATCTGCTTGAGGGCAGTCTGTTTTTGGCACTAATCATACTAATTGCAGGACTGGCAGGGGTGCTGTGGGGTTCTGATTTGATGGTGAAGGGCGCCGTCGGCGTCGCGCAACAGGCCGGTATATCGCAAGCTGTTATCGCCTTGTCCATTGTTGCAATCGGCACGTCCTTGCCGGAGCTTTTTATTTCGCTTTTTGCCTCATTGCGCGGGCATGCAAGCCTCGCAATCGGCAATATTATCGGCAGCAATATTTCCAATATCCTCCTGATACTTGGTGTCGTGGCCAGCACGGGTCCCCTTAATGTCAGTGCGGAGATTGCCAATCGCGATGTCTGGGTCATGCTCGGCGTGGCAATTCTGGGGCTGGTACTGATGCGCAGTGCACGGCGCATGTCGCGCATTGAAGGTCTGTTCAGCCTTGTGCTTTATGCGCTCTATGTCGGTTATCTCTATTTTTCATGAGACGGCGGCCGCGTCAGTATTTTCTAGACAGGCCGGAGCAGGGGTGCTAACCCGCACCTGAAAGCTCTTCCGTTGGAGTTATGTTTTGAAATATTTCGTGCGACGACGATAAAAATATTCGAACCCGCGCATCTCTCGGTGCTTTCAGGGTTTTGTCGTTTCGCGTCGAATTTTTTCTTCCGGATACATATTTTCCGGCTCATTCTGCGGATAAATCATGATTAGCCTTCATCCTACCCAACCATCCCACGCCGATGATATTTCAGCCTTGCTGGACAGGGTGTTCGGGCCCGGTTTTCGCGCGCGCACGGCAGAACGGTTGCGCGAATCCAACCGACCCATTTCGGCGCTTTCCTATATTGCGCGCGACGACCAAGAAGCACTGATTGGCAGTATTAGCTACTGGCCGGTGCGCTTCGGTCAGGCGGCGGGGCTTTTGCTGGGGCCGCTGGCAGTCGATGCAACCGTGCAAGGCAAAGGTGTCGGCCTTCAACTCATGCAGGCAACGCTTGATTTGGTGGATCCGGCGCGCTTCAGTTTCGTCATTCTGGTGGGTGATCTCGATTATTATGCCCGTGTCGGCTTCGGCGTTGCGCCGGCCAATGTTCGACTGCCCGGGCCGGTTGATCCGGTTCGGCTGTTGATACGTGCCGAAAAAGCGGTATTTGAACAATTGTCGGGCACGCTTCGCCCCGCTCCGGAATTGTGCTAATTTCTGTCACAAGGATTTCTGGCATGAACGACGACGCACCGACACAAAACGCATTGCAAAATGTGATTGCACAAGCCCAAAAAGCCGATGGCGGCTCAGACGGTCTGCCGCCAGTGCATCTGTGGGAACCGGATTATTGCGGAGATATCGGCCTGCACATTGCGCGCGATGGCCAGTGGTATTACGCCGGTTCGCCGATTGGCAGAAAGCGGTTGGTGCGGTTGTTTTCCACGATTTTGCGTCATGATGATGATGGCGAGCATTATTTAGTGACGCCGGTCGAAAAAATTCGGGTGGGGGTGGAAGACGCCCCTTTTGTTGCCACGCTGATGCAAGTAACGGGCGTTGGGCGCGACCAAGTGTTGCGGTTTGAAACCAATGTGCATGACTTCGCCACTGCCGGGGCCGAACACGCGTTGCGCATTGAACTGGACCCCAACGACAAAACCCCGTCTCCCTATATTCACATTCGCGCGCGCCTTGAAGCCCTTATCAGCCGCGCAGTGTTTTACGATCTTGTGGCTTTGGGCGAAACGGTCGACGACCAGTTCGGGGTGTGGAGCGAAAATGTTTTTTTCCCGATTGCGCCCGCCGCAGATGTTGAAGCCTGGCTGGAGGATGATGCGTGAGCACGGATTACAAAACGCGCATTCGTGAAGCCATTCTTGCCGACCTGCCCGACCACAACACGCTTTATAATGCGCCGGGCCAGATCGGAGACGGGCGTCTTGACGGTGGTCTTGTCGGAAGACCAAGGCCCAATGGCAATCGCGCGCTCAAACTCGCCGCTGTGCTGGTGCCGGTGGTTGATTATGAAAATGAGCCGAAAATTCTGCTGACGCGGCGTGCCGACCATCTCGCACAACATTCAGGGCAGGTGGCGTTTCCCGGCGGCAAGGTTGAGGCCGAAGATGGCGGCCCTGTGTCCGCCGCCTTGCGCGAGGCGCAAGAAGAGATCGGGCTGGCCGCCGAATATGTCGATGTTGCGGGTTTTTTGAGCACCTATGAGACCGGATCGGGGTTCAGAATTTTGCCGGTGGTCGGCTTTGTCCGCCCCGGTTTCCAGCTTGAGATTGACCATAATGAGGTTGCCGAAACTTTCGAGGTACCGCTGGAGCTCATGATCAATGAGGCCAATTACAACCGGCACGAAATTGAATGGGAAGGCCGCATGGAGGCTTACTATGCGGTTGAGTATGAAGGTTACAACATATGGGGCGCGACCGCTGGCATGTTGCGCAATCTCAGCAGGAGGATGCAGACATGATGCGCGTGATTTTGTGGAACTTGTTTTTGTTTCTCCTGCCCTTCGTGCTTACCGCGTTGTGGGCCTTATGGGTGCGCCGCACCAGCCCGCGCGAAGCTGTTTTGCGGAGCTGGTCGCAAGCCACCCTTGTCGGCGCGATTTTGGTGATAACCAGCCTTCTGGTCTGGCGGTTTTCGACCGGCGACGCTCCCGAAAAAATCTATATCCCGCCCGCGCTAAAAGACGGTCAGGTTGTGCCTGGCCGCTTTGAATAATCAAGCTTATATGACCCGTTCTCCATTACAATCGCCAAACTTGCAGGGCGCGCCATGGCTTGCCAAACCGCAGGTTCAACGACTGTTTGAGGTTTTGTCGCCCGAAGGTGAGGAAACGCGCTGTGTTGGCGGCTGTGTCCGCGATACACTAGCCGGCGCCGTCGACCCGAATGTCGAGGTTGATATGGCAACCACGCTGACACCGGAGGCTGTTCTGGAACGTCTGAAAGAAGCCGGGATTCGCGCCATCGCCACGGGGCTCACACATGGCACGGTGACGGCTGTTATGACCGAAGATGAAAACGCGCCGGTTGGCAAAGCTCAAAAGTCACTTAGCGAGAATTATGAAATCACCACCTTGCGTCGCGACGTAAGGGGCGATGGGCGCCATGCCGAAGTTGTGTTCGGGCGCGACTGGCAGGAAGATGCGATGCGCCGCGACCTCACAATCAATGCGGTTTATGCTGACCGCCACGGCGCGGTTTACGATCCCTCCGGCAGCGGCCTTGAAGATATTGCAGCGCGGCGGGTGCGCTTTATCGGTGATCCGGCGCAACGCATCAGGGAAGATTATTTGCGTATTTTGCGCTTTGTGCGGTTTTACTTCCGGTTCAGCTCGAGTGTCCCGCCCGATGCCGCAACGGTGCAGGCAATAAAAAGCGCCGCTGCACAAATTGCGTCGCTTTCCGGGGAACGCCGCCAAACCGAGTTCATGAAAATACTGGCGCTGGCGGAGGTTGAGAAGGCAGTGAATTTTCTCGCCGAGGTCGGCGCGCTTGAAACCACTCTGGGAGATGAAAGTAGATCGGGTGACAGGGTATGGAATTTAGCCCGCCTCTCGGCGCTGGTGACGCACGAAAAAGGTTTGTCCGTGGGCTCTGATGCCCTGCTGCGTTTGGCGGTATTGATGCCCGATACGCAAACTGCCGATGCGGTTGCTTCGTCATTGCGCCTGTCGCGTCGCCGCACGCAACGTCTGCGCACTGCGCTCGACCATCCCGGTGCCGATCTCGCGCAGAGGCCGCAACGTTATTTGCATTATAATGGCGCGCCCTGTGTGTCTGATCACGCGGTTATGGCGTTGGCTGACGGGCAAATTTCGCCCGAGGAGGCCGGCTCAGTGCTGGCAATGGCAGCGGAATGGGTGGAGCCGCGTTTTCCTTTGCGCGGCGCCGAAATGGCCGCCGCCGGCATGCCCGAAGGTCCGGCGATGGGGCGTTTGTTGGCCGAGCTGGAAGACTGGTGGGTGGCGCAGGATTTCCCGGCCAAACGGGCCGTTGAAGCGGAATTTCACCGACGCTGGCCTCTCGGGAAAAATTAAAGGGCGGCACTATTATGGCCAGATGACACTGGGCGGCATGGAAGACAGAATGCTGTCGACATTGCCGCCGGTTTTAAGCCCGAACATCGTTCCGCGATCATAAAGCAGGTTGAATTCGACATAACGCCCGCGCTGGCGCATTTGGTTTTGGCGATCTTCTTCCGTAAAAGGTTCGGCGAGCCTGCGCGCGGCGATTTCGGGATAAATATCAACAAAGGCGCGCCCGACATCCTGCGTGAAGGCAAAATCGGCCTCCCAGTCGCCCGTGTCGAGGTGGTCGTAGAAAATGCCGCCGGTGCCGCGCGTTTCCTTGCGGTGAGGCAGAAAGAAATAATCGTCGCACTCGGCTTTGAAGCGCGGATAGTACTCTGCATCATGGGCGTCGCAGGCGGACTTGAAAGCGGCGTGGAAATCGCGCGTATCGTCGTGGACCGGCGTGCGCGCGGCGGCTAGCATCGGGGTTAGGTCGCCGCCGCCGCCGAACCAGTTTTTGGTGGTCACAACCATGCGGGTGTTCATATGTGCGGTAGGTGCATGTGGGTTGGCGGGATGAGCGATGACGGAAATGCCCGCCGCCCAAAAGCGCGGGTCTTCCTCGGCACCGGCGACCTGGCCTCTGAACTGCTCGGAAAACTCGCCATAGACCGTGGAAATATGCACGCCCGCTTTTTCGAAAACTTTACCTCGTAACATCGACATTTCGCCGCCACCCAAATCTACTGACCCGTCGCCGCGCTGCCATTTTTCGCGGGCGAAAGTGGCGCCCTCCGGCTCTAGGGCCTCAAGGCGCGCGCACAAATCATCTCGTAACGTGCGAAACCAATCGGCAGCGCGCTGCTTGCGCGGAGCCCAAGCGTCCTCCTCGTTCGAAGTTTCCGTTCCGGTTGGCGTGTCGCTCATAATGTTCCCGAATTCGTGCTGTCGGGGTTTTATCAGATTTGATTTTGCAGTGAAAGAGCACACCGCTGCTCCAGCCTGCTACCGATTATATTTGAAAAGTCGAGCACGATCTTTAGGCTAATTTGTGCGACTTCATAATAAACTTGGCTTACCGAAAAGGGGGTGCCTTATGAGCGACATTCGTATCATTTCCTATCTGCCGAACCCGCGTGTTTACAAAGCGACTATTGTGGCACGCTATTCAGGTGCGGAGATTGAGGTTATCGGCGACCAGCCCCCCGAAATGGCCAATTGGCTGTGGGATTATGACGCGTTCAAAATGACTGACGCCGACAAGGAAGCCCATGCCGCGGCCCGCCGCACGGCTAAAACCGGCTTTTCCGGCGCATTGTATAAAACAGATGCTTTTTTGCGCGCCAATCCGT
>ENA-OSEY01002482-OSEY01002482.1-marine-metagenome-genome-assembly--contig:-NODE-2482-length-11909-cov-2.211799_pt1 | contig 11909 bp, 10 predicted proteins | sample MGYA00248465_ERZ534230 | MGnify/ENA primary metagenome ERZ534230 (study PRJEB26409, sample SAMN06344110) | marine metagenome | isolation source: Sea water from surface | place: Atlantic Ocean:Southern... | reverse complement strand
TTTTTTTCAAGCAGAAGACGGCATACGAGATTCAAGTGTGACTGGAGTTCAGACGTGTGCTCTTCCGATCTGCACCGCTCCATACGGTGCAAGATTGGCAACATGAACCACATCACAATCATAAACCCGCACAGGCGTGACAGGCACTTCTGCCGACTCCCCAAATTTTCTGTTAAGCTGGACAGGCGCTCGATTTGAGCCAACAGACAGAACAGCAATACGGCTGGCAAAATCATAGCCCGGGTCAAGGTCAAACACCTGACTATCTTTAATTAAATAAGCATGATCCGGTGCGTCATAAGGATAGTCGAGCGCACGTTCCAGAGCAGAGAGGTGGGCAATTTTTGTCATGTTCCAAACACCCCAACGTTCTTACTGGATAAATTTTAATAGTGAAGGCCAACAAGAGGCTCAAGACCCAGCATCAGATTTAAATTCTGAACAGCTGCCCCTGCGGCCCCTTTACCAAGATTATCAAGCCGCGCGGTCAGCATAAACTGACTGTTCTCTGAATTTGCAAATACAAATAATTCCAGACGGTCCGTCCCTGCAAGAGGATCAGCAGATAAAAACCCAAATTCAGTCAGGGATGTTTCTGTGCCCACCGAAACCAAATCTGCAGATGAATAATGGTCAGCAAAGACAGAACGGATATCATCTGCCTTAACAGCACGGGTAAACTGATCCTGGTGCAGCGGAATATTCACGAGCATTCCTTGCGCAAAATCACCCACGCTTGGCAAAAATACAGGTGCATGATCTAGACCGGCGTGCTGTTTCATTTCAGGCAGATGTTTATGTGACAGATGAAGGCCATAGGCAGCAAAGGCAGGTTCACCCTTGCCTTCATATCTGGCAATCATTGTCTTGCCACCGCCGCTGTAGCCGCTGACACAAAAAGCAGACAATTGGACTGAGGATGATAAAAGCCCGGCCTGCCGCAGAGGTGAAACGAGCCCAAGAAAGCCTGTTGGATAGCAACCTGGGTTACTGACGAGCTGTGCTGAACGAATGGCGTCCTGCTGCCCTTGCGTTATTTCGGCAAAACCATAGGTAAAATCTGTTGCAGTCCGGTGCGCGGAAGATGCATCAATCAGCCTTGCGCCAGAGACCTTTGCCATCTGCGCCGCCTGTATGGCTGCTTCATCTGGAAGACAGAGAATGGTTACATCAGCGTTAGCCATAGCCTTGGCCCGCGCATCAGCATCTTTACGTTGCTGATCATCCAGAACATACACCGACAATTCACTACGTTTTTGCAGGCGATCGTGCACCTGCAGGCCTGTTGTTCCGGCAGCACCATCGATAAATACAGAGTAAGTCATGATTTTTTCTTGATAAACTGACACTTTCTGAAATGCAAGCTGTTGAATCAGCAAGAGGGACGTATTATGTCATGGAGTATGTTAGAACACGATCAAGATATTATTTCAAAGGCGTTAAGCGCAGCAAAACAGGCTGGTGCAGATGGCGCAGATGTCAGCTTTATTAAAGGTGGCGGGCAGGATGTTCAGGTTCGGCTTGGCAAAGTTGAATCTGCCGAACGTGCAGAAGATTACCAGATGGGTATGCGCGTTTTTGTTGGCCAGCGTAGCGCAACCATTTCTTCAGGTCAGCTGGATGATAAAAATATAACTCAGCTGGCAGAACGTGCCGTGGCCATGGCCAGACATGCTCCAGAAAACCCCTATGCTCGGCTGGCGACAGCAGAGGAGCAGGCAAAGTCTTTTCCAGAAATTGACCTTTATGATGACACAGATTTCAGCACAGATAAGCTGACTGAGATAGCACTAGCCTGCGAGGACGCAGCCCTGAACCAGTCAGGTATCAGCAATTCTGATGGCGCATCCGCCTCAGCTGGCACAAGCGAGGTTGTCATCGGCACAAGCACTGGCTTTAATGCCTCCTACAAACGTTCAAATTTCGGCTTTTCAGCTGTCGTTCTGGCTGAAAAGGATGGCCAGATGGAACGTGATTATGATTACAGCTCTGCCGTATTCGCTGAAGATTTGGAAAAGCCCGAAATTGTGGGCCAGAATGCAGCACACAGAACATTATCGCGCCTTGGCGGGCGCAAACCACAGACAGGGACCTTTCCGGTAATTTTTGATAAGCGTGTGTCACGCTCTCTTGCCGGTCATGTCGCCAGTGCCATTAATGGCGCATCTATTGCCCGTGGCACTAGCTTCTTAAAAGAGAGAATGGGTGAACAGATCACTAATGCAGCTATTCATTTGCTGGATAACCCGCTTTTGCCGCGCGGGCACGGATCACGCTTGTTTGATGGCGAGACATTGCCGGTAAAAGAACGGCATCTGGTAAAAGATGGTGTGCTTCAGGGCTGGCTTTTGGATCTAGCAACAGCAGCACAACTTAACCTTGAGCCGACTGGTAACGCCAGCCGGTCCTTGTCCGGGCCCCCTAGCCCGTCTGTGTCAAATTTCATCATGGAAGCTGGCGGGACAACGCTCGACGAGTTCCTTTCTGATATTGAACAAGGCTTTTATATCACTGAGTTAATGGGCAGTTCTGTAAGCCTAACAACAGGTGATTACAGCCGTGGAGCATCTGGTTTCTGGATTGAAAATGGCAAAGTGACATGGCCAGCAACAGAAGCCACTATTGCTGGCAACCTAAAAGATATTTTTATGGACATGCTTCCAGCAAGTGATCTTGAACTGACCCAGTCAATAGCTGCGCCGTCTGTATTCATCAAACAATTGATGGTTGCCGGCAGCTGAAGAACATGAACACAGCCCCTGATTCTTCAAAACTTACGCCTGTACATGCTCGGCGGGGTATGCGGGACTGGGTGGAGCTGATGGCAAAGGACCACGGTGTTCTGCGATTGTGGTGGCATAATCTGCATCAAATTGACAAAAATATGTGGCGCAGCAACCAGCCAACCCCACGACGGATTGAACACGCAGCCCAACTGGGCATTCGGACGATTATAAATCTACGTGGGCCAAGGTCGGATGGGGGTTGGCGCCTTGAAGCTGAAGCCTGCGTGCGCCACGGCTTAGAGCTAGTGGATTTTACTGTAAGATCACGCGCTGCGCCAGACAAACAAATGCTATTTGACACAAAGGCCCTGTTCGACAGAATCGAAGGGCCAGCCCTACTGCATTGTAAATCTGGAGCGGATAGGGCCGGGCTAATGTCTGCTTTATATTTGCTGATGCAGAAAAATAGGCCAGTCGCTGAAGCTTCACAGCAATTATCCTTTCGTTATCTTCATGTCAAACAGGCCAAGACTGGCTTGCTGGACGCCTTTCTGACCGCCTATGCCCCCTATGAAGCAGAAAAAATAGCGTTTTTTGACTGGGTAAAAGACATCTATGATCCGGAAAAGCTACAGGCCGAATTTTTATCTTCATTCTGGGCAGACAGGTTGGTTGACAAGCTTTTAAAGCGGGAATGAGCCAAGCGTTAAGAAAAAGACTGCAACGCGCATAAATGAGCATAAAGCCCGTCTTTGTTTAGTAATGTCTGATGCGTGCCCGTTTCAGCAATTCGACCTTTATCCAGCACTATAATTAGATCTGCTTTTTGAATAGTTGACAGCCTATGGGCAACAACAAGCGTTGTCCGGCCGGATGACAGCCGATCAAGCGCTTCTTGAACCAACTGTTCAGACTGGGCATCAAGTGCGCTTGTAGCTTCATCAAGAAGCAAAATCGGTGCGTCTTTCAGCATAGCTCTTGCAATGGCAATACGCTGACGCTGCCCGCCGGATAATTTATTTCCACCTGCACCAACAGCTGTGGCGTAAGTATCTGGCAATCGTTCAATAAATTCGTCTGCAGCGGCTGACTTTGCCGCTATTCTGATGTCCTTATCTGTTGCCCTCTGACGCCCAAATCCAATATTGGCCGCAACCGTATCATCGAACAGAACAGCTTCCTGAGATACCAGAGCGATATGGTCTCGCAAATCAGAGAGAGAGAACTGAGAGATGGATACGCCATCGATTGTGATCTGGCCTCCAGACGGATCATAAAACCGTGGTAAAAGATTTATAATTGTTGATTTGCCACTGCCACTTGGCCCAACGAGTGCCACTGTCTGTCCCGGAGCAACTGTAAAGGATATATCATCCAGAATGGCAGCGTCTTGATAAGCAAAGCTGACCTTTTTGAAGCATAGCTCACCCTTAATATTTAGCAGACGGGCAGGCTGAGGCGGATCAATAATATGCGCACGCTGATCAAGCAGAGCAAACACCCGCGCTGTGGCAGCAAGGCCTTCTTGGGTGATCGCATTCAATGTGCCAATTGCCCGCACAGGCTGAACCAACAATAAAAGAGCAGTAATGAAGCCAACAACATCGCCGACCTGCAACTGGCCATTTGACACCTGCCAAGCCGCCACACCAATAACACCGGCAACAGCAAATCCACCCAGCACCTCAAGGATTGGGTCAATACGGGCCCGCCCGGCCAGAAGATTAACAAGGCGTTCATATAAGCCGTCAAATGCGCGCGCACTTCTGGTCTTTTCTGCGGCTTCCAGCTGATAGGCTTTGACCATGCGCACACCCTGCAGAATTTCTGCCAGCAATGAGGTGACGGTTTCCATATGTTCCTGCAAAGCACCAGATGCTTTTCGCTGCCGATTTCCAATCTGAATGATGGGCCGCATTGCAAGGGGGTAAACCGCTAAAACCAAAACGGACAACAGCCAGCTGAACCAGAACATGACCCCAACCATGACAAAAATTGTTAGCACGTCTCTAACTAGGTTATTAGCCAGCCGGACAAAGGCTTCCCTGACAAGATTCAAATCATTCATAATACGTGAGACAAACGCTCCTGCTGGTTCAGCCATTACAGTTGCCAGATCAGCATCTATTAGACGATGGGCCATAGCTTTCTGAATATCGGTGGTGACTTTCAGGGCTAAACTATTCACACTGAGTACCTGAAAATACATTGCCACCCCCTTTACAGAAGCTAAACAAATAATCGCAAGCGGAATGAGAACAAACGGATCATCCAGATTGATGAGGGCATCTGCAGCGGCATTGCGTTCCGGACCTGCTGCCAGCACATCAAACACGTGCCGGATTAAGGCCGGATAAGCACCACCTGTTGCCGCAACAAGAACCATAAGCAGAAAGACCAGCACCAGGCGCTGCTTGTAGCAAACAACCCAGTCACGCCAGAACCGCTTGATAATGACCTTATCATCACGGCTGAGCATGATAGGAATCCTTCAAGCAAACGTAAATAAGAACAGCTGTTTTCATACCGCTTATTTACCATGTAGCCAATCTGGCTGTATAGACATAAAGCTCCGTTGTCTTTAGGGTAATGCTGAAAAGTTACGCATTATATAGGCTTGGTAGCAACAAGTCTGCTTTTCTAGAGACTGATCATCAAATTTATAATGCACTGCAGCTGAATGTTGTGAAGTATGTTAAAAAGCCTGACCCGAACCGTTGCAGGTTCTTTTTTTCTAAGCATCATTCTAGCGGCAATGATGGGTCTGTTGGTGGTCACTTTACGGTGGTCACATCAAGGTCGGGCAGAATTGAAATCACGTCTACGCAAAGGCAAGCCTGAAATTATTATTTTTTGGCATGAGTATTTATTTGTGATGTCTCCTGTCCTGCCCCGCCGCTGTTCAGCGTTGCAATCGCCCCATCCTGACGGGCGGGTTTTGGCCGGGGCCTCACGTCTATTTGGCCTGCGGCCAATTTGGGGAAGCAGCAACAGAAAAGCCCTGTCTGGCCTTCGGCAGTTGGCTGGCGAACTGAAATCAGGCCGATCAGCTGTGATTACCCCAGACGGCCCACGCGGCCCCGCCAGGACCTTATCCATGGGACCGATCAGCCTTGCCCAGCTAACCGGTGCACCCATCACTATTGTTGCCTGGTCAGCACAGCATTGCTGGCGAGCAAAAAGCTGGGATAAAATGAGATTTCCTAAGCCTTTCAGCCCGATTGCTTGCAGATGGTCTGAGCCCATTTACCTGCCCCGCACGAAATCCAAAAAAGAAATGGAACAACAACGTCTTCTGATCGAGGCACAGCTGAACAAACTGGTCAGCTCTCTTGATGGTAACAATCAGGACGGGCAAGTCACATGATCGGAACAATTAACGGCTATAACCGCCTGTGGGCCTGCCTACGTCCGTTTTTATCTATCTATCTCATCTGGCGCAGCCTGCGCGGAAAAGAAGACCGCAGTCGGCAGGAGGAGAGGTTTGGACAGGCCTGGCGGCGAGCACGGCCGGCAGGCTGTCTTATTTGGCTTCATGCTGTTTCTGCAGGCGAATCTGTGGCAGCTATAAGCCTGGCAAAGGCCTGTCTGAAGCTGCAGGGAGAAGCGCATATTCTGATTACAACAAATACCCTGACAGCCCTTGAACAGCTTGAACGCACAAAACCAGACCAGACAATTATTTGTTATCAGCCCCTTGATCATTCAGTCTATGTAAAAAGATTTCTAGCGCATTGGCAACCAGACAGCGCTGTCTTTTTAGAATCTGATTTCTGGCCAAATCTGATTATTGAGACAGCTAGACGGAATATCATTGTGCAGTTTGCCTCTGCACAGCTATCCTCTACCGCGTTTATCAATTGGAAGAAACGACCTGAACTGGCCACTCAACTTTTCAGTGCGGCTCAGCTTATCTGCGCTGTCGATGATGAGCAGAGGCAGAGATTCGAGCAGCTGTGTCAGCCTAATGTGGCATCACTGTCAGATATAGGGCCAGAGAAAAAGCCAGATATAAGAATAGTTGGGTCGTTAAAGTTGAACGCTTTCAGTACTCCAGTTGACGAAACTTTTGCTGACCAGCTGAGAGTAGCAGCAGGAAGCACCCCTATTCTTCTCGCTGCCTCAACGCATAGCCCAGAAGAACAGATACTCCTAAAGGCTAGTCAAGAGGTCGTTCGTGCCGGCTACCCACATCTGCTGATCATTGCCCCGCGTCATAGTGATCGCAGTCAGGACATTGCACGCCTGATGCCACAAGCAGCGCACAGAAGCAAAAACCAGCTTCCACTCTTAGGGGACAACCATTTCCTTGCAGACAGCTTTGGTGAGATGAGCAGTCTGGTCACCGCAGCAGACATTGTTATCCTGGGCGGATCATTTGTACCAAAGGGCGGGCACAATCCTTTAGAGATCGCCGCCCTTTCCACGCCACTGATAACCGGCCCGTCTCAGTTTAAAAACAAAGTAGAATTTGATACGCTTCAGCAATATGGTCAATGCATAACAGTAAAGGATGGAGCTGCACTGGTCAAACAGCTGACCATCTGGCTTGAAGCTTTACGCACGGATGGCAGGGCTATACCACAAGACAACCTCGACAAGGCCTGCGCCTATGTCAAGCAGGCTTGTGAAAGACCTACAAAAACGGCAAGATTAATTATAGACAGGCTGCCTACACAGCACCATCCAAACCAGAACTGAACAGCAGTAAACCAATATGATAACCGCGCCAAATTTCTGGACAAACAGAGGCTTGATTTCAACAGCGTTACTGCCGTTAAGTTTAATATGGGTTTTGGCAGGACAATTACGGCAGATTCTGGCAAAAACTGAAATAGCTGACCTACCTATTATCTGCGTCGGCAACATCCTGATCGGCGGATCAGGTAAAACCCCTGTTACTGCAACTTTATGCAGAATTCTTAAAGAACAGGGCTATGCGCCCTGTATTCTTACACGCGGCTATAAGGGCAACAAGAAGGGCCCTTTGTTTGCTGATCCCGCTCTACACACAACAGATGATATCGGTGATGAGGCTATTATGCTGGCCTTCTCAAATGACGTCTGTGTCTGTGCAGACAGAATAAAGGGTGCAGCCTTCATAGCAGCCCAGAATAAGTTTGACGTGATCGTAATGGATGATGGTATGCAAAACCCTTGGCTGCACAAAGATATCACCCTCACTGTCTTTGACGGCGGAGCGGGCGCAGGCAACCAGCGCTTACTGCCTGCAGGGCCACTGCGTGAGCCTCTGAACACAGGACTTGCTAAGGCCGACGCAACCATCCTTAACGGACAGGATGAAACAGGTCTTTCTGCTCTGCTGCCCAACACACTGCCGCAATTTAGAGGTAAACTCTACCCGGACCAAAAAGTGGCAGAGGCGATAGGTAAAAAGCGGTTTATTGCGTTTGCTGGCATTGGCAGGCCAAAGCGTTTCTTTGAAACTGTTACCAAAACAGGTGCAGACGTGGTGCGCACTCTATCCTTTGCAGACCATCATAACTATTCTGAAGCTGATTTATCGCGGCTACAGCAAGAGGCTTGGACAAACGGTGCTGACTTGATCACCACTCACAAAGACTGGGTTCGTCTGCCGCCTGACTGGCGTGCGAGAATTTTGGTGCTGCCTGTAACCTTCCGGTTCTCACGAAACGATAAATCAGCGTTGTTGGAGCTGATTACAGCTATCCTTCCGGAAAGACAAAGCTGATGTCGATGTCCTATCGGCCAGGCTGGCTAAAATTTCTTTACAGCTGTTTCATCTGGCCTTCGGAAGCAATTCTGCTTGGCCTTCTTATTGGATTGCTAACTATATTACCTTTGCGTGTGGCCAGCTTTGTGATGGGCAGATTATTTGCGGGGCTAGGTCCTATAACCCCATGGCACAAACGTGCAGAAGATCAGATGAAACTAGCTTTGCCTGAATATTCAAAAGCAGAACGACAAATCTGGTTACGTGAAATGTGGGACAATCTGGGCAGGACGGCGGCAGAATTTATCAAAACCAGACAGATGCTCAATAAGGGCTACATCCAATTTGAAGGCCTGCATCATCTGACAGACCATGATGGTGGTTTTGTCATTGGTGCTCATCTGGGCAATTGGGAAGCTCTATCTATGCTGGGACCCTGCACAAATGTGAAAACTGGTTTAATCTACCGCCCATTAAATAACCCTTACGTGTCCAGACTGATGAAACGTCGAACCTATTCTGCTGATGCAGATATTTATGAAAAAGGTCGACAAGCCGCAATCGGCATGGTGTCAACCTTGCGCAAAGGAGGCTTCATGCTGCTTCTGGTTGACCAGCAATTACGCGAGGGCGAAACAGTGCCGTTTTTTGGCTATCCCGCCAAGACCGCTGTGGCCCATATCAAACTCGCCGCGAAAACAGGCAAGCCTATTTTTATGGCGCAGACCGTCCGTGGGCCGGGCTGCAACATCAAAGTCTCTCTTTCTGCACCGATTTATATGCAGCAAACAGCTGATGACAAAGACTGCCGAGAGGTCGCAAAACAGATCAATCAGCAGATTGAAACATGGATAAGGCAGCATCCTGGCCAGTGGCTCTGGCCACACAGGCGGTGGGGCAAGATTCCGCCTGCGCAGCTTTCAAAATAAATCGCCTTGCGTTTTATCGTCACCAGTTTTTGATTTTTTGGGCTGTGGAGCTGTAACCGGTTCAGGGTCAAGCTGTGCGCTGCGTTCAGCATCAGAAAATCTGATTTTCACTGTTGCGCGCTCAGGGGCAGCCTTGCTTGTCTTCACAGGTTTACCGCCTTGATCTGTAACAAGTGCAAACCCCCTATCTAGCACCCGTTGATAGGAATTAGCAGCCAGAAGCCGTGCTGTCTGATTCAGTCGGTTATCTGCGCGTTCTAGAACAGCAGACAGGCTATGTTCAAGACGCCTGTCCAATATACTGACAGTTTGTTCAATTGCGCCTACACGCTGTTCAGGCGACACAAGCCGGTCAGACAAAGTGGCCAGTCTTAGCTGCAGGCGATCAAGGCGCCTGTAAAGCCCTGTATCAATGCGCGTGAAAGCCAAATCAACTGATTGTGACAAACGGCCTATAAGATCCTCAGGGTGCAGCAAGCCCCGTTCAGCAGCTCTTACTGACTGCTGTGCTGATGTCAGCCTTATCAGAACTGCACGCCGCAGACGCGCTTCTGTCTCGCTTAACTGGGCCAAGAGATCAGCAGCGACAGGGGTGGCAAATTCTGCTGCGGCTGTTGGTGTCGGGGCACGGACATCAGCAGCATAATCTATTAACGTTGTATCTGTTTCATGACCAACAGCTGAGATCAGAGGAATAACTGATGCCGCCGCCGCACGCACAACAACTTCTTCATTGAAGGACCATAGATCCTCCAAGGAGCCACCACCGCGGGCAACAATCAAAAGATCAGGGCGGGGCACCTCACCCCCATCATCTATCGCATTAAATCCAGTGATTGCTGCTGCAATCTGGTCCGCTGATCCCACACCTTGAACGTTGACACCCCACACTAGGATGCGAGTGGGAAACCGTTCAGAAATACGGTGCAGGATATCACGTATAACCGCACCGGTTGGGCTGGTAACTACACCAATAGTGGCAGGAATTGATGGCAGTGGCTGTTTGCGTGCAGTATCGAACAGCCCTTCTTCGGCTAGGCGGCGGCGTCTGTCTTCAAGCTGTTTTAAAAGCGCCCCCTCACCCGCAATTTCTATATCATTTACCACCAGCTGATAGCGAGACTGCCCTCCGAAAGTGGTCATTTTCCCAGTGCAGATAACATCAAGCCCGTCTTCAGGCCGGACAGACAAGCGGGCTGCTGTTCCCTTCCATATAACAGCAGACAGAGCATTACGATCATCTTTCAAAGTCAGATAAATATGGCCTGATGCAGGAGTGCGCGGTTGCGAGATTTCGCCTCTTACACGGACATATTCAAAAGCGGTCTCAACCGTGCGTTTCACCGCCTGACTGAGCTCTTCAACAGTCAGATACGGCGCGTTCGTTGCAGGATTTATCACTTCGTTTGGCATTTGCAGATTATGCCGCATCGCGCTAGGTTAGGCGAGAGTTTATCCAGCCATGCAGGCACATTTTTAATAAGAGATGCAGGTATGAAAATTTTGATCATAGGTAGCGGCGGACGCGAACATGCCCTAGCCTGGAGCATTTTTGATTCTCCTTTATGTGATGAGCTTATCATCGCCCCAGGCAACCCCGGCATTGCCCAGCTAGGCCGTTGTGAGGCTGTGTCTGCAGAAGATACTGCCGCGATTGTCGAGCTAGCCAAAAACGAAGCTGCTGACCTAGTTGTTGTTGGCCCAGAAGTTCCGCTAGTCAACGGCCTTGCTGATGACCTTATTGCGGCAGACATTCCGGTGTTTGGGCCACATGCTGCTGCTGCTCAGTTGGAAGGTTCGAAAGCCTTTGCGCGTGATTTCTGCGATCGTCATAATATTCCTCAACCAAAATGGCAGAACTTTACAAAAGCCGAAGCCGCGACGGCCTTTGCAGCCAAGCTAAATGGCTATTGCGTGATAAAGGCAGATGGGCTGGCGGCAGGCAAAGGCGTGGTTATCTGCTCGAATCTCAAAGAAGCAGAACAGGCCATCATTGAGCTATTAGGCGGCAGGTTTGGGTTAGCAAGCCAGGAAATTCTGGTGGAAGAACGGATCACTGGCCCAGAATTGTCAGCATTCGCCTTAGTGGATGGGAAATCCGTATTGTGGTTAGCCTCCGCACAAGACTATAAACGGGCCTTTGACGGTGACGCAGGCCCAAATACTGGCGGGATGGGAGCAGTTAGCCCCTCACCACATGAAACAGATGTTCTAAGAGATCAGATCATGTCAACGATTATCACCCCTGTTGCTAAAGGCATGGCAGCCGAAGGCTGTCCTTATAAAGGCGTGTTATATGCCGGACTGATGCTGACAGAAGATGGTCCAAAGGTAATCGAGTTTAACTGCCGGTTTGGCGATCCTGAAGCACAGGTCGTTCTGCCCCGCCTGAAATCAGATTTCTTATCTGCCGCTTTGACGGTTGTGGAAGGCGGCTTGGAAAATTTTGATTTGCGCTGGATAGACCAAACTGCTGTTACGGTTGTGATAGCTGCAGATGGCTATCCTGGCAGCTATCGCAAGGGCCAACCTCTTCATGGAGCTGACCAGCTTGAAACT
>ENA-OSEY01002481-OSEY01002481.1-marine-metagenome-genome-assembly--contig:-NODE-2481-length-11910-cov-3.827263_pt1 | contig 11910 bp, 12 predicted proteins | sample MGYA00248465_ERZ534230 | MGnify/ENA primary metagenome ERZ534230 (study PRJEB26409, sample SAMN06344110) | marine metagenome | isolation source: Sea water from surface | place: Atlantic Ocean:Southern... | reverse complement strand
AAAGCGAAGGCTAATATACCAGAAATTTCAATTACGAAGCCTTTGTTAAGTCCTCTTAAAACACCATATGTAAGAATTATAAATGCGACAACATCAATTACATTCATCAATCTAAAGTACATTTTTTCAGGATTCTCTCAAAAATTAAATATTTAGTGTAATTACAAAATGGATTAAAAAAGATATTTTAATTTTACTTTATGGTTGAAGATGTAAAAAAATATTTTGAAGAAGTAAAAGCTTTTGAAAGTTTTGATCTTGAAAAAATCGAGGCCTTTAGAATAAATTTTTTGGGTAAAAAAGGAATTTTAAACAGTCTTTTTTCTGATTTTAGAAAAGTACCTTTAGAAGAAAAAAAATCATTTGGTATCGAGCTTAACAATTTAAAGACTGCTGTCTTAGAGAAAGTAAGAGATCTAAAGGAAGTTTCCAAAAAAAAATCAGGATCTAATAAAATAAGCGATCCAACACGTTCAGCTTTTAAGATAAATACAGGAAGTAAACACCCTCTTTCCATTGTAAAAAATAGAATAATTGATATTTTCACTCAAATCGGGTTTAGTGTATCGGAAGGCCCTGAAATTGAAGATGATTGGCACAATTTTACAGCACTTAATCTACCTTACCATCATCCAGCAAGAGATATGCAGGACACCTTTTTTATAGAAACAAATCCTGATATACTTTTAAGAACTCATACCTCATCTGTACAAGTAAGGTATATGGAAAATAATCAGCCACCAATAAGAACAATTTCACCTGGTCGTGTTTTTAGGAATGAAGCAATTTCATCAAGATCTCACTGTATATTTCATCAAATTGAAGGTTTATATGTCGCCAAGGATGTCTCTTTCGCTGACTTGAAACAAACATTAAACTATTTTACCAAGTCGCTATTTGGGAATAAAAAAATGAGGCTAAGGCCATCATTTTTTCCCTTTACAGAGCCAAGTGCAGAGGTAGACATTTATTGGGGTCTTGAAACAGAAAAAGATTATCGAATAACAAAAGGTACAGGCTGGTTAGAGATAATGGGTTGTGGAATGGTTGATCCTAATGTACTTGAAAATTGTGGTATTGATTCGGAAAATTACTCTGGCTTTGCTTTTGGTATGGGGATCGAACGAATAGCGATGCTTTTATATCAGATAAGTGATATACGTTTGTTTTTTGAGAATGATATCCGTTTCCTTGAACAGTTCAAAATAAATATCTGATTTTATTTTTATAATTTTTAAACATTATCAGAATTAATTGGATGACAAAATGCTGTTGCCTGAAGCAATTATAAATAAAATCAAACCCAAGCCGTAAAATATAGCAACCCTTAGAAACTTTTTAGATGATTTAAAATGGTTTTTTTTTAGTTTCCACCCAAGATTTACAAAACACACTGCTAATATATTTGTAAGTGGATTTATAACTAGATTACTTCGTAATTCATTGCTCGTTACTATATTATCAATGCTATTTTCAAACCATTGATCAAATGTTGACGAAATGAAGTATAATGTTAAACTTATTAAAAGATGAAAGTACGAGAAAATAAGACCAAAAAGACAAATTCTTAGGTCTAGTGTTGAAAATTTTTTTCCTGAAATCCTTCTAAAAAAGGCATTTAAAACATTTATAAAAAGTATTAGAAGTAATAAGACGGTCCAATTGTAATGAAGATTTTCAATTAAAGCAGACATAAGAAATAATTTAAAATTAATCTTTTTTGAAATACTGAATTTAATTACCAAAAAAAAGTGAATTGTGTCCATACTTTTCAAAATCAACTTAAAATTTTATATTAGGGATAAATACTTCCTTTTTTATGAAAAAACTAATTCTTCTCATTCTAGCTTTTACTGTTTTAGGATGTTTTAAAACATCAAAAAATAAATTTGAAAAACAATCTTTTGGTATAGTTATCCACGGCGGTGCAGGGACTATTCTAAAGAAAAATATGACAAAAGAAAAAGAAAAAGAATATCGACAAGCCTTGAGTAAAGCAATTAGAATTGGATATGATGTATTAAAGAATGGTGGTTCTAGTAAAGATGCTGTAGAAAAAACTATCAATTATATGGAGGACTCACCGTTATTTAATGCAGGTAAAGGGGGTGTACTAACATCCGAAGGCACCATTGAATTAGATGCTTCCTTTATGGATGGTAAAACGCTTAATGCAGGTGCTGTGTCAGGGGTTAAAAAAGTTAAAAACCCTATATCAGCTGCAATTAAAGTTATGGAGGAATCACCACATGTAATGTTATCTGGTCAAGGAGCTGACATATTTTCCCAAATCCATAATTTAGAAATTGTAGATCAGGATTATTTTATTACCGAAAGAAGAATAAACGGTTTGAAAAGAGTACAAAATGCTGAAAAATTGAAAGGAGTTTATAAAACTCAAAATGATAGAAGTTTTTTAGAAAATCAACGCTACGGGACAGTTGGTTGTGTTACTCTAGATAAGTATGGCAATCTTGCAGCAGGAACCTCAACTGGAGGAATGACGAATAAAAAATGGAATCGTGTAGGAGATGCTCCAATAATAGGAGCAGGAACTTATGCTAATAACTTGACATGCGCTATATCTGCTACAGGATGGGGTGAATTCTTTATACGTGCGGTAGTTGCGCATGATATTTCTGCGATTATGGAATACAAAGGTTTATCTATTCAAAAAGCCGCATACGAAGTAATTCACAATAAAGTTGGGGCATTAGGTGGTAATGGTGGTATTATTGGAATTGATAATAATGGGAATATTGCTATGGAAATGAATACTTCAGGAATGTACAGAGCTCATATGAACCAAGAAGGTAAATTAGATGTCAAAATATATAAAGACGAATAAATTTAAAGTAATTCAATTTCAAATTTATTTTTAGATAAAGTAAGCTATAAATAAAACTTCTTAACGGTAATAATTTAAGCTAATCTTTAATGGATAACGAAATTAAAGTAGATAAAGCAAGAAAAATAATTCATGTAGATATGGATGCATTTTACACATCTGTAGAACAGCTTGATCGTCCTGAGCTTCGTGGTTTAGCGATAGCAGTAGGTGGAGAAAGTTCGAGGGGAGTTGTTTCAGCTGCGAGTTACGAAGCACGAAATTTTGGTGTAAAAAGCGCTATGAGTGGAATAGTTGCAAAAAAACTTTGCCCAAATCTGATTTTTGTAAAACCGCGCTTTGACAGATATAAAGAAATATCTAATAAAATTCAATCTATTTTTAGAGAGTATACCCCATTAGTAGAACCACTTTCATTGGATGAAGCCTTTCTAGATGTTTCTAACTATCCATCTGCTACTATTCTTGCAAAAGAAATTAGATTAAAAATTAAAGAAGAAACCGGGTTAACTGCATCTGCAGGAATTTCAATCAATAAATTTTTGGCAAAAATAGCTAGCGATTGGAATAAACCAAATGGTCAAAAGACACTTCCTCCTGAAGAAATACATTCCTTTTTAGATAATCTAGATGTTAAAAAATTTCATGGGATAGGAAAAAAAACTAGAGATAAAATGTATCAATTAGGCATATATTCAGGTAAAGACTTAAAGCTTTACTCAAAAGATTTTTTGATTTCGCATTTTGGCAAGGCAGGTAAATATTATTACGAAATAGTAAGAGGGATTCATAACAGTCCAATTAGGGCTTTTAGAATTCCAAAGTCCGTTGGATCTGAAAGCACATTTGAAGAAAATTTAAGTAGTGAAATTTATTTGGAAGAAAAATTAAAAAATATATCAAGCTTATTAGAAAAAAGACTGTCAAAAATTAAAATTGCAGGCAAAACAATAACCTTAAAAATTAAATACAGTGACTTTAATCAACAAACAAGAAGTAAAACAGGAGATCTATATTTATCCTCTAAAGAACTAATATTTGAAGAAGCAAAAAAACTACTATACAAGGATAAGCTATCCGAATCAGTTCGATTGATTGGGATTACACTTTCAAACTTTAATAACCCAGAAAATAAAAGAAAAAATAAAAAAATCCCCAAAACTTCTCAGCTAAGTTTACCATTTTAAATAGTAGAAACCCTGAGTGTATTTACCATGCCTTTAGATTCAATTGGCATTGCTGTCAGGTTAACAACAAAATCATCTTTTTCAACATATCCTTTTTCCAATGCTAGTCTATTAATTTCTTCAACCGTTTTATCAGTACTGTTTAGATTATTGTAGTAAAATGTTTTTACTCCCCACAGTAAATTAAGTTGATTTAAAATTTTTCTATTGGAAGTGAAGACCAATATGAGTGACTGGGGTCTCCAAGCTGATATCTGAAATGCAGTATAACCACTGTTAGTAAGAGTACAAATTGCTTTCGCAGTTATATCATTTGACAATTTAGCAGCATGGTAGCAAATTGATTTAGTAATAAATCTTTTCGTCCGAATTGTAGGCGGGCTCTGAGGTACACTAATTAGATGTGAATTCTCTACTGAAATTAAAATATCAGACATATTGTTTATTACATCAATAGGATATTTACCTACAGAAGTTTCAGCAGACAGCATCACTGCATCAGCTCCATCAATCACAGAGTTAGCAACATCATTAACTTCTGCACGTGTTGGGGTAAGACTATCAATCATAGTTTCCATCATCTGAGTAGCAATTATAATTGGAATTCGAGCCTTTTTTGCCAAGTGAACTAGTTGCTTTTGAAGAAGAGGAACTTCTTGGGCTGGAACCTCTACACCTAAATCTCCGCGAGCCACCATAATACCATCTGAATAAGCTATTATTTTATCAATATTTTCTATTGCTTCTGGCTTTTCAATTTTTGATATTATAGGTATTTTCTCATCAAGATATTTTTTCATTAGTTCTTGAAGATCAATTATATCTTGGCTTTGCCTTACAAATGAAAGAGCTATCCAGTCGATATCTTGTTTAAATATAAATTCAGCATCCCGAACATCTTTTTCTGTTAGGGCGGGAAGAGATATTTTTGTATTTGGGAGATTAACACCCTTTTTTGATTTTAACTGTCCTCCTTGAATAACTCTCGCCTTTACCTCATTAAGTTTATCTGATGACAACACTTCAAAAATAAGTTTCCCATCGTCAAGCAAAATTTTTTCACCTTTAGAAACATCCATGGGAAAATTTTGATAATTCATATAGACCTTATAATTATCTCCCTCAAATGGTGAATGAGTTGAAAAGATTATTTCATCTCCTTTTTCTATAAAAGTATTTTCTTTGATTTTACCTATTCTTAATTTAGGACCTTGCAAATCTCCTAAAATGGCTGTATTAGTTTGAAGATTTTTGTCAACCTTTCTAATTAAGAGTATACTTTGTTTTATTTCATCATAATTTGCGTGAGAAAAATTAATACGAAAAACATTCACACCAGCAAGAATCATTTTTTTAATAATTTCTTCTGAAGAGGTTGCAGGTCCAAGTGTGGCAACTATTTTTGTCTTTTTATTAAAATTCATCAGTAAAGTATTAGATTTTTACTCATAATTTTTTCAGGAATAACATATACTAAAGAAACCATAGGCAGTATCAAAAGTTCTTTATGTATTAAGTTGTGTAAATCTTTATCGTTTGATTTTATAAAGAAATCAACTTGTTTAAATTCTTTCAATAAATATAACTCATTTCTTTCTGGTACATTAAAAAGGGTATTATTATTTATGGAACTTGAAAAATTCTCTAAGACACATTTATTAGAAATTAAATAACAATATTTATGATTAATTTTATCGTTAAATTCAAAAATGTTAAATACTCCTTCATCTAAATAATTCTTAATATCATTATTCAATCTTCTTAGCTTTAGTAACCCATTTTTATTTATAAAATAGGCAAGTTGAAACCCTTCATATGTGCTATGCACAGCAATCCAATACTCTTTCTCATTTTCTTCATCAATATCTATGTAGTGTATTTTTTTAACCATATTTATTTTGTGATTTTTCAGGGTGCAATTTCAAAATACGTACAGCAATTTTAGCTGCCTTTTCTTCAGCTCTTTTCTTGGATGTGTCTTTAGACTTAATTAAAAGCTTATTTTCTAAAAAAATTTCAGATGAGTAATTACTTTTTAAACCCACTTTATCAGATTCTTGAGTTATAAACTCAATTTCCTTCTTTTCCTTTTGACCCCATTCAATTAAAAAGGCCTTGTGACTTAAAACAATTTTATCTAAGTTTTCGATATCTACATATCGCAAGATTATTTTATTGATGACATATTTCTTGGTTTTATTATATCCCTTGTCTACAAAAATGGCACCAACTAAAGATTCTAGGAGATTACCATGGATATCTTCGCCAAAATTTTTATGATGATTAGAAATTTTTGCAAATTCAAAAAGACACATTTGTTTTCCTATTTCATTTAGTTTTGATCTGCTAACTATTTTTGCTCTTAATTTGGTCAATTCGCCTTCCTTGGCATAAGGATAGTATTCAAATAAAAATTCGGCAACAATGCCTGTTAATAAGGCATCTCCTAGAAATTCAAGGCGTTCAAAGTTTATTATTTGACCAGTAGAATTTTTTAAATTTGCAGAACTATGAGTAAAAGCCTCTTCAAAAAGATCTTTATTAAATACTTTTATGTTTAATCTTCGTTGAATTTTTTGAGCAAAATTTTCTGATAATGAAAATTTTGAGCCTCTTAAGTACTTTAAAAGTTTCACACAATTATTTTAAATAATCTTTTTGAATAAGACGCAAGCATTATGTCCACCAAATCCAAATGTATTTGAAAGGGCAACATTAACCTCTCTTTTTTCAGCTTTACCAAAAGTAAAATTGATTTTTTCATCTATTTTTTCGTCTTGAGTTTTATGGTTAATTGTAGGTGGTACTATGCCGTTTTCTATAGCCATAATTGAAGCTATTGCTTCAATTGCCCCTGCAGCTCCAAGAAGATGCCCTGTCATTGATTTTGTAGAATTTATATTCATTTTATAAGTATGGTCTTTAAATAAATTTACAATTGCATTCGATTCTGCAATATCTCCCAATGGAGTTGATGTACCGTGCATATTGATAGTGTCAACTTCGTCTAAACGAACGTTTGCATCTTTGAGACAATTTTCCATTACTTTAATAGCTCCCAGACCCTCTGGATGAGGTGCTGTCATATGATATGCATCAGCAGAAAGGCCTCCTCCCGAAAATTCGGCATAAATTTTGGCTCCGCGTGCAATTGCGTGTTCATAAGATTCCAAAATCAATGCTCCTGAACCTTCACCTAAAACAAAACCATCTCTATTTTTATCAAAAGGGCGGGAGGCACTTTTTGGGTCATCGTTTCTCTTTGAAAGAGCATGCATTGCATTAAATCCTCCGATACCTGCTTTTGTCACAGCAGCCTCAGAACCTCCAGTTACAATTACATCTGCATATCCTAAACGAATATAATTTAAGCTATCGATCATTGCATTTGAAGCTGAAGCACAAGCAGACACTGTTGCAAAATTTGGCCCCCTAAATCCATATTTTATAGAGATCAAACCAGGGGCAATATCAGCTATCATCTTAGGTATAAAGAACGGATTGAATCTTGGATTTTCATTTCCTGAAGCAAAATTTAATACTTCATTTTGAAACGTCTCTAAACCTCCAATTCCTGCACCCCAAATTACACCAATACGATCCTTGTCAACTTTTTCTAATAAAAGACCAGAGTTTTTTATTGCTTCTTCAACAGATACTAAAGCATATTGCGCAAAACGGTCATACTTCCGCGATTCTTTACGATCGAAAAAATCTAATGGGTCAAAATTCTTGAGTTCACAAGCAAATTGTGTTTTAAATAATTTAGGATCAAAATAAGTTATTTTGTCAGCACCACTGGTACCAGCTATTAAACCCTCCCAATATTCAGAGAGGGTATTTCCAATTGGTGTAAGTGCTCCCAATCCGGTAACTACTACGCGTCTTGGTTTCATTATACTTTTTAATCGGATTGTTCAATAAATTTTATAGCTTGACCAACAGTCGCAATATTTTCCGCTTGGTCATCGGGAATTTGGATGTCAAATTCTTTTTCGAACTCCATAATTAATTCTACGGTATCCAGTGAGTCTGCACCTAGGTCATTGGTAAAGCTTGCTCCATCAACAACTTCGTTTTCGTCCACACCTAGTTTATCAACTATAATGGCTTTTACTCTTGAGGAAATGTCTGACATAATTAATCTTTGTTTAAATTAAGTGTCAACAAAAATATAAAACTTTAAAAGAATTCTATGGATTGTGATTGAATATTAACCTTAATTTTATTTAAAAGTTAAATAATATGTTATCAAAGATAACCCAATACTCAATCTTTTATATGATTTAAATGCCAAAAAAAATTGTTTTGTTAGCTTCTGGGAATGGTACAAACGCAGCGAATATTTGCCGTTTTTTTCATAAGGATAATAAAGTTGTCATAATATCTGTTTTCACAAATAATCCCTTAGCTAGAGTTATAGAACGAGTTAAAGAATATGGAATCAGAGTGGAGGTTTTTGATAAAATTTCTTTTAACAAAGGGGATGTACTTAAAACGATATGTTATCTAAATCCAGATTTAATTGTTTTAGCAGGTTTTTTATTAAAATTAGGACCAGACTGGATTCGTGCTTTTCCAGATAAGATAATTAATATTCACCCAGCCCTTTTACCAAAATATGGTGGTAAGGGAATGTTTGGCAATTATGTTCATCAAGCAGTCAAGAATAACAAAGAAAAAGAAACTGGTATTACTATTCATTATGTAAATGAAGACTTTGATAAGGGTAAAATTTTATTTCAGAAGAAAGTCAAAATAGATCTTGATGACACAATTGAAGAAATTGCATTCAAAATACATCAATTGGAGTATGTTTATTTTCCAAAAATCATTAAAAAATTTTTAACAAATTAAGTTAATGAGAGATAAATCTGTTCACTTATATACCGATGGATCTTCCCAAGGTAACCCTGGTCCAGGAGGTTACGGTATAATATTAGAATGGGTTGGCACATCATATAAAAGGGAGTTTTCGGAAGGTTATTTTCTTACAACTAACAATAGGATGGAATTATTAGCTGTTATTGTAGGATTAGAGATGCTAAAGGAATCAGGCATTGAAGTAACTGTTTACAGCGACTCAAAATACGTGATCGACGCTGTGGAAAAAAAATGGCTATTTAATTGGCAGAAAATTAATTTTAAAGGTAAAAAGAATAGTGATCTTTGGCTGCGATTTATAAAGGTTTACAAAAAACATAAAATTTCTTTTCAATGGATTAAAGGACATAATAATCATCCACAAAATGAAAGATGTGATAGCATGGCGTCAATGGCTGCAAAAAAGAAAAATTTAGTTCGAGATATAGTTTTTGAAACAAATAACAAAAAGATTTAACTAGATTAATTATGCGATTAAATTAGATAAATTTTTCAAAAACATTAAGATGGTAATAGACTTTATTAATTTTACAAAATGAACAATAAACTTTTGGTTTTGGGCACCATTGCCTATGATTCAATAGAATCACCTTCAGGGACTGCAAAAAAAATTTTAGGGGGTTGCGCCACCTACATTGGTTTATCTGCATCAAAATTCAAAACATCATGTTGTTTAGTCTCAATAGTAGGAGAAGATTTCGAAAATTCTTATTTTAAACTGTTTGAATCCAGCGGATTAGATACATCAGGAGTCGATTTTGTACCAAATGAGAAAACATTTTTTTGGAGTGGTAGATATCTAGATAATTTTAATGACAGAATAACCATAGAAACACAATTGAATGTTTTAACTAAATTTAAACCTGTTGTTCCAGATAACTTTCTAGATGCAAGTATAGTAATGTTAGGGAATTTAGACCCTAACCTGCAATTAGATGTTTTAAATCAAATGAAAAATCCAAAATTTGTAATTATGGATACTATGAATTTTTGGATAGAAGGATATAGAGTAAAATTAGACGAAATAATAAGTAAAGTAGATTTAATTTCTGTAAATGAAGAGGAGGCAAGACAGTTGACGGATTCACTGTCACTGATTGATTCAGCTAAAAAACTCCAAGCGATGGGACCAAAAAATGTAATCATAAAAAAAGGAGAGCATGGCGCAATACTTTTTAGTGACAAAAAAATTTTTCAAGTACCAGCATTTCCATTGGAAAAAATTTTTGATCCCACCGGTGCTGGTGATAGTTTTATAGGAGGTTTTGCCGGAAGTTTATCTGAAAAAAAACAACTTTCTTTTCAGGCAATGAAAACGGCTGCCGTAACGGGCTCAGCTATTGCTTCGTATACTGTACAACAATTTGGCACTAAAGAATTAGAAAACTTGACATTTCGAAAATTAAGTAAAAGAATAAAGGAATTTAAATCGTTAACCGATTTTGAAATTTAAATAACCCAATATCAATTTATTCAAATGAGCGATATCATTAAACATGAGTGCGGCATTGCCCTTTTACAATTAAAAAAACCATTATTATACTACAAAGAAAAATATGGTAGTGCATTATATGGGATTAATAAAATGTATTTATTGATGGAAAAACAGCACAATCGCGGACAAGATGGTGCTGGCTTTGCAAGTATTAAATTTGACATGTTACCTGGGGAGCGTTATATAAGTAGGGTTAGATCTGCTAAACCACAACCTATTCAAAATATTTTTAAAACCATTAAGGAGCGGGTTAGAAAGCAAATTAAGATTTCACCAGACCTATTATCTGATGTAGAAAAACTAAAAAAAGAAGTTCCATATATAGGCGAGTTAATGCTTGGGCATGTACGTTATGGAACCTTTGGGAAAAATAATATCGAGAGTGTTCATCCCTTTTTAAGACAAAATAATTGGATGCATCGGAATCTAATTGTAGCGGGAAATTTTAATCTTACGAATGTAAATCAACTTTTTAATAATCTTGTTGATCTTGGGCAGCATCCTAAAGAGAGAGCTGACACTGTTACTGTAATGGAGAAAATTGGTCATTTCCTTGACGATGCTGTTGCAAAGATTTACAAAAATTTGCGTAATGAAGGCTATTCTAAAGCAGAAGCTTCTCCATTAATAGCAGAACGGTTAAAGCTTTCAAAGATTTTAAGAAAAGCATCAAAAAATTGGGATGGAGGATATGCAATGGCAGGCCTATTAGGCCACGGAGATTCTTTCGTTCTTAGAGACCCAGTTGGAATTCGACCAGTTTATTATTATTCAGATAATGAGATTGTTGTAGTAGCATCTGAACGGCCTGCAATACAAACAGTATTCGATGTACCTTATTCTAATGTAGAGGAATTGAGTCCTGGTTATGCAATAATTACCAAAAAAAATGGTAATACATATATTAAAGAAATTTTAGAGCCTAAACAGAAAAGAGCGTGCTCATTCGAAAGAATATACTTTTCTCGAGGAGGAGATTCTGAAATTTATCAGGAAAGAAAAAATTTAGGCAAAGCTTTATTTCCTCAAGTATATAAATCCATAAAAGGAGATTTAGAAAACACAGTTTTTTCTTTTATACCGAATACAGCTGAGACCTCCTTTTATGGTATGATTGGTGCAGTTCAAGATCACCTAAGAGATTTTTTTAAGAAAGAGTTGAATAAAGAAAAAAAACTCAACATCGATAAGCTAACTAGGATGTTAAACTTAAAACCAAGAATTGAAAAAATTGCCATAAAAGACGCAAAACTAAGAACATTTATCACTGAAGATAGTGACCGAGATGATCTAGTAGCTCATGTTTATGATATAACTTACGGCGTTGTTAAAACTAGTGATAATCTGGTAATTATTGATGACAGTATTGTTAGGGGAACTACTTTACAGAAAAGCATATTAAGAATGTTAGATCGTTTGGAGCCTAAAAAAATTATTGTTGTTTCGAGTGCTCCACAAATAAGGTATCCAGATTGTTATGGTATTGATATGGCCAA
>ENA-OSEY01002479-OSEY01002479.1-marine-metagenome-genome-assembly--contig:-NODE-2479-length-11911-cov-7.686581_pt1 | contig 11911 bp, 9 predicted proteins | sample MGYA00248465_ERZ534230 | MGnify/ENA primary metagenome ERZ534230 (study PRJEB26409, sample SAMN06344110) | marine metagenome | isolation source: Sea water from surface | place: Atlantic Ocean:Southern... | reverse complement strand
GGCCCTCAGGGACTTGAACCCCGGACCACCCCGTTATGAGCGGGGCGCTCTAACCAACTGAGCTAAGAGCCCTTTTTATGCCCTATACATGTAAATTTGATGATTATTAAGCTTTAATTTTATATTGTTATATAGAATTTAATAATATTTTAATTTTTATGCAGCAACCTAGTGAATTAGAAAAATATCTTTTTGATCTTAAAGGTTTTATTGTAATCAAAAACGCTTTGTCGAAAAAAGAAGTAAAGGATTGCAACCAAATAATAGATAAAATTAAAAATACACCTCCAGAGCAATGGAATGGAAATGTTCATAGCAAAGGTAATATAGATCAGCATGGAGTAGAGCTTCAACAAATATATGAAGCTGGTAAACCTTTTGAAAATTTAATTAATCACTCTTCATGGATAAATCATATGAAGCACTTTGTGGGTGGAGAAGGAACATTTGATTACAATCATGGACCTTTATTTATAGATGAAAACTTTGTAAATGTTAGAGGACCGGGAAAAGCTATACCAGTTCATTCTGGTGCTCATGAAGGGACTCAAAGAGGACATTATAGATATCAAAATGGAAAGTTTCATTGTGGTCAAATAAATATTTTAGTGGCCTTAAGTAAAATTTCTAAGGGAGATGGAGGAACAGTAATAATTCCTGGATCACATAAATCTAATTTGAAACATCCTCAATTTGATAAATACAAATTAAAAAAGGATGGAAAATATAAAACTGCTGATAGTATGATTGGCTCAGAAGAGGTCTATTTAAATGCTGGTGATGCTATACTATTTGTAGATTCTCTATGTCATGGATCTTCAAGAAGGGTCAATAAAGGAGAAAGAAGAGTTGTTATATATAGATATGGTCCATCTTGGGGATTTTTCAGAAATAGTTACAGACCTTCAAAGGAGTTATTAAATAGATTAAGTAAAACTCAAAGAAATATCGTTATGCCTCATGAAGAAGTATTATCGCCAAAAAAAAATTAGAGTGATGCAAATTCTAAATAATCATTATGCCTTATAAAACTTTTCATTTGATCATCATATTGATCATTAAAACGTTTATATTCATCTCTTGCAAAAGGTTTTAAATTAAAATTATTCATTTCTTCTCTTGCAATATCTTTCTTTAGTAAACCAAGACCATCTAATACAGGATAGTAAAGTTGTGATTGAACATGTGGAAGGCCTGAAAGATACAAATCGAAATCACTCATCCTAGGTAATTGATTTTTCCATTTATTTATTAAATTTATTGTATCCTCATGGATACAATCATTCTTAACAAATTTCCAAAAATCACTATCTTCTCTATTTGAAACATAATGAGTATTTAGAAAGATCATGAAATCATCAAATTGACGACCTACTCTTTCATTAAATTCATCCATTATTTTTTCATTGTTAAAATCCATTTCTTCTTTAAGATAATCAGTCGCAAACAATATCATTTGTATCAGAGTACTGTGAATTGAAGTAGCTTCTAATGGCTCAAGAAAGCCAGAAGCTAATCCTATGGCAATACAATTTTTTACCCATGATTTTTCTATTCTACCCGAAGTAAATTTAATATCGTTTCTTGGTTCTATTTCATGACCTAAGACTTTCTCTATTTCAATTTTTGCTTCTTCCGGACTTGTAAAATCATCACAATATACATAACCAGCACCAATTCTTTCTTGAGTTGGTATTTGCCACATCCAACCATTTTTTTGTGCCCAAGCTAAAGTATAATTACTAATATTTTTTTCATCTAATTTTAAAAAGAAAGGCATAGCTCTATTTACTGGTAAATTTTTTTGATAAGATTTCCATCCAACATTATATAATTTATTTATGAGGAGTTTTCTGAAGCCTGTACAATCTAAAACTAAATCAGTTTCAATTTCTTTACCACTTTCAAAATGAAGTTTTTCAATTTCTCCATTTTCATTTAATGAAGCATGCGTATAAACTTCATCAAGAATCTCTATATTTTTTGATCTTTTTCTTAAATAATTTCCAACAAGATGGTTATCAAAATGATAAGCATAGAAAAAAGGGCTTTTTAAATCGGGTCTGCTATTTTCAAGATTGAAAGGAACTTTATTTGTTTCCATTAGTTTTGTGTGTAAATGTACATCAGCAACAGAACGACCTGCAGCAACTGCATAAACATTTAAATATTCAAAATCTTCAGGGTCTTTTTTAGATGCTAATAAATGCGGGTCATCAATTGGTCCATAATATTGATGATTAAGCTCTTTCCAGTCTTTATGAACAATCCCAAACTTTAGAGTAGCTTTTGTTTCTCTTAAAAAATCTAGTTCATCTAAATTATATCTTTTTAAAAAATCATAAAATATCCCAGTTGTTCCTTCTCCAACACCGATTATAGGGATGCTTGAAGGATCAACAATTGTTACTTTTACATCTTGTTTATTTGTGTAAAAAAAATCACTTAGAATATATGCAGAAATCCAACCGGCGGTGCCTGCACCTAGGATAGTTACGTTTTTTAATTTCCTCATTAATAAATAATATCAAAAGCGGATTTTATTAAATTCTTTGTATAATCATTCTGAGGGTTGGTTAATATATTTTTTGCCACACCTTGTTCTAGAATGGAACCATCTTTCATAACGATTAAATTGTGGCTTATTGATCTAATAACTCTTAAATCATGACTGATAAAAATATAAGTAGTTTTGTGATTTTTTTGGAGTTGAAGTAATAGTTCTAGAATTTGTTTTTGAATAGATAAATCAAGAGCAGATGTTGGCTCATCCAATAAGACAAATTTTGGATTTAAGACAAATGATCTTGCTATAGCTATTCTTTGTCTTTGGCCTCCAGAAAACTCATGAGGAAATCTAAGCATGGAGCTAGGTTCTAAACCAACTTCACTCATTATGTTTTCAATTTTATTTAGCCGTTCGTTTTTATCTTTCATATTAAGTGCTACAATTAATCCCTCTTCTATAATTTGTTTAACAGACAATCGTGGATTTAAAGATGCATATGGATCTTGAAAAACTATCTGCATTTGATTTCTAAATGGCTTAAATTGCTTTCTAGATAAACTGTCAATTCGATCATCAAAAAACTTAATTTCACCTTCTACATCTGTGTTAGATTCTCTATCAACTAACCTTAATAATGTTTGACCTAAAGTAGTTTTACCAGATCCACTTTCGCCAACAATTCCAAGAGTCTCACCTTCTTTAAGATCGAGACTGATATTATTTACAGCGTTAATTGATAAAACTTTATTTCTACCTGATACTTTTACTTTAGTATTAAATGTTACATTAAGATTTTCTCCTGAAAGGATGCTTCTTCCATTTTTATCATAATGTAAATCTCTTTCTTCTGGCTCTGATGACAATAAATGTTTTGTATAATCATCTTTTGGATTTTCAAAAATTTCTTTTGTAATGCCTGTTTCTTTAATTTTTCCATTATACATTACACAAACTCTATCACTTATTTGTCTGACAATAGTCAGATCATGAGTAATAAATAAAATGGACATTTGATATTTTTGTTGAAGACTTTGAAGTAATTTAAGTATCTCTGTTTGAACTGTAACATCAAGAGCAGTAGTTGGCTCATCTGCAATAAGTAAATCTGGATTATTAGCTATAGCAATAGCAATCATAATTCTTTGTCTTTGTCCTCCAGACAATTGATGTGGGTATTGTGATAATCTAGACTCTGGTTCTGGAATTTGAACTTGTTTTAGTAATTCAAGACATTTTTCTTTGAGTTCTTTATCTGAAAATTTTCCATGAATTTTTAAAACCTCACTAATTTGGTTTTCAATTGTATATATTGGATTTAAAGAACTCATTGGTTCTTGAAAAATCATTGAAATATTTTTTCCTCTAATATTTTGATACTCTTTTTCAGAATAAGAATTTATATTTGTACCATTAAACTTTATTGATGTTTGATCAGATATGATTGCATTTTCTGCAAGTAATCGAATAATTCCTCTAGCAGTAACAGATTTACCAGACCCACTCTCTCCTACTAGTGCTAATGTTTCACCCTTTTTAATATTAAAGGATATGCCATTCACTGCATTTACTTCACCACTATCTGTATTAAACTTTACTTGAAGATTTTCAATTTCAACAAGATTGGTCATTATTTTTTTGTTGTTGTTGCATATGGATCAATTGCATCGCGTAAAGCATCACCAAGAGCATTAAATCCTAAAACTGAAATTAAGATTGCAAAGACAGGACTTAAAACCCATGGATAACTTCCAATTGTTCGCATATCTTGAGCAGAATTTAATTGAAGACCCCAACTAACAAATGGAGATTGAATGCCTAAACCTAAAAAGCTAAAAAAACTTTCTGTCAAAATTACAGAAGGTATCAATAAAGAAACACTTACTATAACGTGACTTGTTACATTAGGAAGTAGATGTCTATAAATAATTCTTAGATCATTGGAGCCTAAAGCTTCAGCTGCTTTAATATAGTCTAATCTTCTTAAAGAAAGGGTTTTTCCCCGGACCTCTCTTGATAGTTGAGCCCACCGTAAAGAGGATAAAATAAATGCCATAAAGATAAAAATCAGAAATGGATCCATTTGCCTTGGAAGAATTGCTACCAAGGATAAATACAAAGGTAGATCTGGAAAAGCTAAAGCAAGTTCCGTAACTCTTTGTGAAGCTATATCAAATTTTCCTGAAAAATAACCTGAGCTAATTCCAACTAAAATACCAATAAAAGTTGTTATACTTACAACTATGAGAGCGAATAATAGCGTTACCCTACTTCCCTTAAAAATTCTTGATAACATATCCCTTCCATAGGCGTCTGATCCAATAAAAAAAACTTTAGACCCGTCTTTAGTAGTAAATAAATGTAAGTCCAAATTTAAGCCTAGAAACTTATATTCCCATCCTCTAGTAAAAAAATAAAGATAGTTTTTTTGAGTATAATCAATCTCCATTATTGGAAGATATGTGTCAGGATCAAATCCTTCAGTAAAACCATAAGCGAAAGGTCTTAACGAAAAATTATTATCCTCATCAAAGAAATGTATTCCCTGAGGAGGATAAAAAACTCTATCACTATCTCTTGCTGCTGGATCATATGGAGATAAAAAATCTGCAAAAACAGCAGAGAAAATTAGAAAGCCTACAAAAATTAAGCCTAATATTCCAACTCTGTTTTTCAAAAATCTTTTTCTTACTAGTGAAAAATATGAATTTTGTAAGTTTGAAGTTGTTTCCATAATATTTAATTCTGTCTTACTCGAGGATCTAAAATTGCTAGCAAAATATCAGCAATAATATTTCCAATAATTAATATTACTGTTAAGCAAAATAAAATTGCTGCAGTAGTATAAGTGTCTTGTCTTTGAATAGATTCTACTAAAAGTGGTCCTGCAGTTGGAATAGATAAAACGATCGCAGCTTCTAGTTCTCCCATTAGCATATATGGTAAAGCAATACCCTGAAACATTACAAGGGGATGCAAAGCATTTGGTACTGCATGACGGTACAATGTTTGATTTTCAGACAAACCTTTTGCTCTTGCTGTTTCAATATATTGCATACGCATTACATCTAATAAATTTCCACGCATAACTCTCATATTGTAGGCAAGACCTCCGATTATTGCGATGACAAATATTGGCCAAATATGAAGTATGCCATTCCATAGTTTTGCAAAAGACATTGGTTGAACAGCGTAGTATGGAGAATACATTGATCCAGTGTTGTCTGAATTTAGAACAATTGCTAACCAATACATAATTAGTAATGCTAGAAAGAAACGTGGAATGGTCATTCCTAAAAAAGCGAAGATAGTAGCTACATTATCACCTAACTTATTTTGATTTTTTGCAGCATAAATTCCTATAAAAACACCTATAGTTGTAGCAAAAAAATGACAAATTAATGCTATTACTAGAGTTCGAGGTAATCTATCACCTAACATTTCACTGACAGGTTTGTTGTAATGCATGGAAAAACCAAAATCGAAATTTAAAACAATATTTTTAATCCAATTGAAATATCTTATTACTAATGGTTCATTAAGTCCGTATTTTTCTCTCAACATTATTGTTAGTTCTAAAGCTTGTTCTTGTGTGATATTTGCTAAAGCTTTAGTTTGGCTAACATACCATGTTGCATAATCACCAGGCGGTAATTCAATAATAAAAAAAATTATAATACTGATTACGAACAGTAATGGAATTGAATAAAGAATTCTTCTGAATATAAATGAAAGCATTTTTTTTTAAAAAGTAAGGGGCTTAAATAGCCCCTTACTAAAAAATTTATTAATCAATACCAGGAACTCTTCCAGGGAAAAGTTCATCTAATTGATCATATTGATAAACCCAGAATTGTTCACGGATAACTGTATCTTCAGCCCATTGATAAGCCAAAACAGGCATTCCATCAGCTAAGTTTTGAATTCTTTTGTTTATCAAAAGTGCTGTTGGATATTGAACTATACCAGGCATATAAACATTTTCTGTAAATAGTTTCTGATAGCGAGACATTAATGCTTGAGCCTCTGCTCCTTCAACACCATCTCTCCACTCTTCAAGAATACTTACGATTTCTTTCTCAAATGGTTGAAGTTGTTGAGGGTGTTCATCAGTTCCTAAGTGAGGATCAAATGAAGACGTAGTTACAGGACCCATATCTGACCAATAACCCGAATTAGGGAAGGCCATTTCTTGTTGAGATCTTACAAGTAACCAATCCCATTCACCTGCTTGTCTTGTTGGCTCAGTATCTTCCATTGGTTTAATATTAATTTTAATACCAACTTCAGCCATCATAGTTGCCATTCCATCGCCAATCAACATTTCATTATCACTGCCTTTATTTTGAACTAAATTAATAACTAGATCTCCACCTCCATTTGGAAGGTTTCGAATTCCGTTACCATCAGTATCCATAAGACCTAATCCATCAAGTATAGAATTTGCACCTGCTGGATTATAAGGGAAAAATGAAGTAGCATCTGCATCAAAGAAAGCACTATCTCTAGCAAGACCGCCTGCATAAACTGTCACAAATGGTCCTTTGGACATTGCTTTTGCAAATGCTTTACCATCAATTGCATGCTTAACAGCTTTTCTGAATTCTAAATTTCTATTTAGATCTCGAATAGCTGCCATTTGATCATCCAATACACCTAACCCAATTGCTTGGTTCATGGCGAGTTGATATCCCATGGTTCTTCCACTAAAAGATAGTTGAGCTTGTGCATCATCACTCTTAGACTCTTTAACAGCTTCTAAGTATAAAGGTACGTTCTCCATATTCGAGAAGTCAGCGTTACCAGCTAAGGTATCAACCGTTCTTTGGCCCCAAGTTTTTAACTGGAACACCATCTCGTTCATATACGGAAGTTGTTGTCCTTTACTATCAACTTTCCAATAGTATGGATTTCTACGAAGTATTACTACCTCGTCTTGTTTATATTCAACAGCAGTCCATGCACCCATGCTAACCCACGGTAAACGTCCGGCAGGGAACGCTTGAACATAATCATCATAAGACGTACCACCATATTTAGGGTGATGTTCTTTAAGTAAATGTGATGGTCCAGGGCATCCATTTATATATGCCATGGAGTGAAGAACTAATTTAGGTTCCTCTTGTGGAAATGTCCATCTAATCTGAGTTGGGCTAAGTACTTCTAAAGAAGTCCCTTCTCCCATTGTGGTTGCATTCATTCTTGTTGGAACGTTCTCATCTAGAACGTTATCTTCCCACCAAAAACGAACATCTTCTGCATCAAATGGATCACCATCTGACCACTTTGCTCCATCAATAAGGTTCATAGTAAGTTTGTTTCCATCCCATTCCCAATCAGTAGCTAAGTTTGGTAAAGGATAAGAATCTTCAGCTTTTAATCTTACCATTGGACCATTTCTTGTTAGACATTCTTGAACTGTATAATTAATTCCACCCCATCCTTGATGTTGTGAAGCAGTCCAGTTCCATCCTTCAGGTCTTCCACCAATTGTATGTCTAAAAGTTCCTCCGTAACGACCAATACCATCAGGCATTGCATCTCCATTAAAAACTAAAGGTCTTTTTGGTAAACGTTCCCAAATTGGTGGTAGTTTTCCTTCTTGAACTAGAGCACTAATGTATTCTGGCTCATATAAAAATTCAAAGTCTCCAATATCTTGATAGCTCATCAATTCATCTCTTCCAATGAACTGAACTTCTTGCATATTTTCAATTGCAGGTGCTGATGGAAGTGCTATTGCACCTTCCGGTCTAGCAGATGCATTTGTACTAGTTAATGCAAAAGTAGCTGATGCTACGCTAGCAAGTAATGTGGATCTAAATTTATTTTTTTTCATCTGTCCTCCACTAAATTTAAAAAAACCTATAATAAAATTAGATTATTGAGAAGTACTATTTAGGAGTAGATTGAGTAATTTATAAATTAAATGCCTCTTTTTCGACTAAAACTGACCTTTTCTGTTGATTGTGTCTTGTTTTTTTGGTCAATCCTTTAATTGATTTATTATATTTATAATTTTTGATTTTTCTTAGATTCTTTTTAACGCTGTTAATTTTAGATTTATATTGTGGAAGCCATTGAGCTTGTGCAACAAGCATCTCGTCTACCATTTGCCAAACTTCCTCTGATGAACATACAGAGCTGACAAGAGGGTCTTGTAGCACAGCAAGTTTTAATAATTCAATATCTCCCTTTACAGCGGCCCTTACAGCCATTCTTTGAACATCTATTGAGGTACTGCATAGAGAAGCACATTGCAGCGGTAAGTTTACTCCTTCAATCATTTTTATACCTTTTGAATCTACGTATCCTGTACTCTCAATTACGCAATCATCATCTAAATTAGAAATTGTTTTTTTATTAATAACATTAAAGTGACCTCTATATTTTTTTCCAGTTTCAATTGCTTCAATTATATAACTTCCATGTTCAGTTGATCTTTTATAATCTTTAAGTTTAATTCCAGAGTTTTTTAAATATTTTGGGTAATCCTCAACAAACCAATTTCTCTTTTCATTACATACTCTTAAGTAGCCACCGGTCTCGCCATGTATCCAATTTGAAAGGCTGCTCCATTTCTTAACATCTTTTTGAGTACGCCTATACCATGGTAAATACTCGCTTAAATGGCCATTACTTTCAGTAGAAAAATATCCGAATTTATCTAGAACATCTATTCTTACTTTTTCATCTCTTGAAAATTTTTTATGTTTCTTTAACGATTTAGAAAGTTGTTCTTTTGTTATTTTTTTACCTTTATAATTCAAATCTAAATACCAAGTCATATGATTTATGCCGCTGCAAGAATATTTCATTTTTCCAGATGGAATATTTAATGAGTCTTCAATTAATTTTGCACCACCTTGAACACCATGACATAAACCAACTGTATTAACTTTACCAATCTCATTAGCTACCCAAGTATTCATAGCCATAGGATTTGCATAATTTAAAAAAAGTGCATTTTTTTTTGCATATTTTTTTATATCTTTACAAAAGTCTAAAATGACTGGGATGTTGCGTTGACCGTACATTATGCCACCAGCACAAATTGTATCTCCAACACATTGATCGATACCATATTTTAAAGGAATAGATATATCAGTCTCAAATGCTTCTAAGCCCCCAACTCTAACACAACTAATTATATATTTTGCATTTTTTATTGATTCTTTTCTAATTGAATCAATGCTAAGTTTAGTTGGAAGGTTATTAGCTGTTATATCTTTTTGAATTAATTCAGCTACCATTAACAAATTACTTCGAGATATGTCGTGAAGAGAAATTTCTATATTTTGAAGTTTTTTAACTTTTAAAATATCTCGAACAAGGGTTTGGGTAAAACCAACACTGCCTGCGCCGAGAAATGATATTTTCATATGATTATTCTTAAACTCCTTAAATTATTTGACAATATTATTATTTATTTTTAACATAAACTAACAATGACAGATTTTTCAGATTTCAGAAATAATGGATATATTCTTAAAAGAAATCTTTTTTCTAAAGATGAAGTATCAAAGCTAATAAGGTATATTGAAGATAATTCTGAAAAAGAAGATCAAGCTAGAGAAACTTTTAGTTCTACAGGTAAATTAAATATTACTTTATGGAATCATCCATCTGATGATTTATTTGGTAAATTTTCTACTAATGAGAGAATTGTTAAACCAATGGAAGAATTTCTTGAGGATGAGGTCTATCATTATCACTCAAAAGTAATTTGGAAAAAACCTGGTGATGGAGGTTTTGATTGGCATCAAGATTATGGATACTGGTATCATAATGCCTGTCTTTACCCCGACATGGGGTCTTGCTTTATAATGTTGGACAAGGCTACAAAAGAAAATGGATGTCTGAAAGTTTTAAAAGGATCACAAAAAGTTGGAAGAATTGGTCATGGCGTTTCTGATACTCCTGAACAAACAGCTGACTTGGATAGAATACGCGAATTAGAAAAAAGACATGAGTGTGTCCATATTGAAGCTAATCCAGGTGACGCACTTTTTTTTCATGCAAATCTTTTACATTCCTCTGATGCAAATAAATCAAATGAATCAAGAAGAACATTAATTGTTTGTTTTAATACTAAGTCTAATAATCCATATAAAGAAAAAGGTCATGCAAGTTATACGCCATTAAAAATTTCTTCATATAATTCGATTATGGAATATTAATAAAATGAAGCCTAAAATATTTTATAATAATATTTTAAAAAAATGATTTATACTTACTGAATTAGAATTATGCATATAAATTCTTCCACATGGTATATTCCTAAGATTGAAAAGAAAAAACTCAAAGAACTTTCAAAAAGAAGTGATGGACCAGGTTTGATTCATTTCTTAATATATTTTTCATCACTTATATTTTTTGGTTATCTTTCATATTTTTTTTGGGGTAGTATTTTGTTTTACTTTTTCTTTTTTATTTATTCTACAATCTATACATTTGCTATTTCTAATCTTCATGAAACAATTCATCGTACAGCTTTTAAAACTCGCTGGATTAATGAAGTTTTTTTGTACATATCATCTTTTCAGCTGCATACTGAACCAGTTGGCCATAGATGGAGTCATACATTTCATCACTCAAATACATTACAGACAGAAGGTGAATATGATCATGAAATTGAAGTTTCAAGACCTACAGACCTATTAAAATTTTTTTTAAAATTTATTCCTCTTTCAGATATATTTTTTATTCACCAATCTTCTTTTGTTGGAACAATTAAATCATCTTTAGGAATTATGAGTCCTGCTATAAAAATTAGTGCCCCTAAAGATCAACAAAAAAAAATAATAAGTAATGCAAGAATAATAATATTTATTTGGGCTATAATTATTTCAATTTCTATTTATTTTAATAACTTGTGGCCAATAATATTTTATTTTTTACCAACTTTTGTTGGAAGACCTGTGCATTTTGCTGTTAATGTAACGCAACACTTAGCGGCAAAAATCGATACCAAAGATCATAGATTAAGTACACATACAATCATCTTAAATCCAATATTAAGTTTTTATTATTGGCATATGGAATATCATACAGAACATCATATGTTTCCAATGGTGCCTTCTTATAATCTGAAAAAATTAAGAAATGAAATCAAAGATTCTTTGCCTATTCCATTTTATGGTCTTTTTGATTTTTATAAAAAAGTATTGCCATCTTTAATTAAACTAGCATTTGATTTAAATGGATATTATAAAGTCAAATTACCTTATGATCAGAATTAATAATAATATTAAAAAAACAGAGATACAAAATGACTAAATTAACAATAATTGGTGCGGGAAGTGCAGTTTTTACTAAGAATATTTTTACAGATTTGATGTTTATTGATGATTTTAAAAAAATGGACATTGCGCTGGTAGACATTGATGAGAAAAGATTAAAAAT
>ENA-OSEY01002478-OSEY01002478.1-marine-metagenome-genome-assembly--contig:-NODE-2478-length-11925-cov-35.136479_pt1 | contig 11925 bp, 9 predicted proteins | sample MGYA00248465_ERZ534230 | MGnify/ENA primary metagenome ERZ534230 (study PRJEB26409, sample SAMN06344110) | marine metagenome | isolation source: Sea water from surface | place: Atlantic Ocean:Southern... | reverse complement strand
TCAAATCGCTGGCTGATTATATGGCCATTTTGCTGATCGAGCACGATATTGACCGGGTGTTTGAATTCTCAGACATGGTAACCGTAATGAATGAAGCCCGGGTACTCGTTGCAGGTGAGCCAGAAGATGTGCGCCATAATGAGCAGGTACAAATCGCCTATCTTGGCTCGGGCAAAGATCAAATCATCAAAACCCGCAGCAATTCCGAACGTGATTACAACCGAGACTCAGAACCTTGTCTGCTCAAGCTTGACGCCATCAATACGTTTTATGGAAAGAGTCATATCCTCAATGATGTGAGCCTGGACGTCTCCCAAGGAGAAATAGTGGCTTTACTTGGCAGGAACGGGGCAGGAAAATCATCAACTTTGAAATCCATCATGGGAATTGCTCCGATTTCCGATGGAAGGATTACATTCATCGGTCATGATATCCAAAACCTCCAGCCGGAAGAGATTTCACTTCTTGGAATTGGTCTTTTTCCCCAGGGAAGAAGGCTTTTCCCGAATTTGACCGTTGAAGAAAATCTTCAAATTGGTGCTCTCAGGCGCCAAGGTAATGATGGTGTGACCTGGACGCATGAGCGGGTATTTGAGCAATTTCCGAGGATCAAAGAGCGTTTGCATGCCCGTGCTGACTCGCTCTCCGGAGGAGAGCAGCAGATGGTGGCCATTGCCCGTGCGCTTGTTGGGAACGTTCATCTTCTGCTGATGGACGAACCCTTCGAGGGACTTTCTCCGGTGATGATTGAAGAACTTTTTGAAGGAATCGATAAATTGCGGAGTGAGGTTTCAATCATGATCGTGGAGCATCAACTCGACCTGGTGCTTTCATTGGCAGACACGGCCTTTGTGCTTGACCGTGGCGCGGTCAGCCATGTGGGACCGGCGAAACCTTTGCTGGATGATCTGGATTACCGTAAAGAAAAACTCTGGATACAATAATTTTGAAGAATCGTTATGATTGTGAAGCATGAGGCTGGTGCCGATAACGCTGTCAACAAACAAGTTTATGACGTGTTGCGCCGGAATCTGATGATTGGACACTTCAAGCCCGGCCAGCCGGTTTCTATTCGATACCTGACGGAAACCCTGGGAGTCTCTGCCACTCCCGCTCGTGAAGCGATCAAACGACTTCAAGCCGAGCATGCCTTAGTGGTCGGTTCTAATCGAACCCCGTCTGTTCCTGTGTTAACACGAGAGGATTTGAGAGATTTACGCGACATTCGTTTGGCCCTTGAGGGAATTGCCACAGAAAGAGCTGCCGAGAAAATCAATCAAAGTGACCTCAGTCATATCAGGGAGTTGTGTAACCACATGGCAGATTCCATCAAAAACGATGATACTGATGCATATTTAAAACAAAACTGGGAATTTCATAGAGCCATCTATCGAGTTGCAAGTTCAGATTACATGATGAGGATGATTGAGAATCTTTGGCTGCGCTCTGGCCCGCAGGTTCGGCTTACCTTTTTTGAGCAGTTCAGTCGGTCGAATTCGATGATGCATCACTTTCGCGCATGTGAAGCCCTTGAATCTAATGATGGTGTGGGCGCTCGTATTGCAATTGAAGCTGATATTGCCGGGGCGGCATCAGATATCGAGAAGGTTCTTACATGATGCTGGATCAAAGTGACGATAAAAGCGCGTTGACATCACAATCCGAGACCCGTTCGGTTGCGATCATCGGAAGTGGTCTCATCGGATCCAGCTGGGCAATTGTATTTTCGCGGGCAGGTTGGACCGTCAGGTTGTTTGATTCCGACAAAAACGCGTTGGATAAAGCTGAACCTTTGATTGCTGAGCAACTCGATTTATTGATTCGTTCGGGTCTTGATTCAGCATCCCGGCGACCGAAAGAGATCATCTACACCTCAAGCATTGAGGAGGCATTGACCGATGCAGACTATGTGCAGGAATGCGGGCCTGAAATCCTGGAGCTGAAGAAAAAGCTCTTCGATCATTTTCAAGGAGTCGTGAAAGGAAGCTGTATTCTGGCTAGCTCAACCTCAGGCATTGTCGCATCAAAATTTTCTGAAAATCTTAGGTGTCGTGAACGTGTCGTTGTGGTTCATCCAACCAATCCGCCTCATCTGATACCATTGGTCGAAGTCGCTCCTTCTCCGTGGACGTCCGAAGAAACCGTGAACGGGGCCTATCAAATCATGCTGGAGGTTGGACAAAGTCCGATCATTGTCAAAAAGGAAATTCAAGGATTTATTTTGAATCGGTTGCAAGGCGCTCTGATCAATGAAGCGTTGCGGCTTGCTGAAGGAGATTATGCCAGTCCGGACGATATCGATTGTGCCGTCCGGGATGGTCTTGGGTTACGTTGGTCCTTCATGGGGCCATTTGAAACGATCGATTTGAATGCGCCGGGAGGCCTTGCAGATTACGCAGAACGTTATGGCAACATGTATCGGGACATGTCGGTCTCTCAAAGTCTTGAGATGACCTGGGATAAGAACCTCATCGACCGGATCCATCATGATCGACGCTCGATTCTTGACCAATCCAGGATCGAAGAACGCCAAGCATGGCGTGATCAGAAGTTAGCAGCTCTGATCGCTCATAAAAACAATAAGGAGAAGAAGACGAATGGGAACAAGTAAACGAAAAGTCATCATTACATGTGCGGTCACTGGGGCAATTCACACGCCATCGATGTCAAAATACCTGCCCGTGACACCAAAAGAGATCGCCGATGCAGCCATTGCAGCATCCGAGGCTGGAGCTGCCATTTTGCATCTTCACGCACGGGATCCTGAAACAGGTTGCCCGACTCAGGATCCAAAAGTCTTTGAACAATTTCTGCCCGAAATAAAGCAGGCGACCAATGCCGTGGTCAACATCACCACCGGTGGAAGTCCCCACATGACCGTCGAAGAGCGGATGCAGCCTGCCGCGACGTTTAAGCCGGAATTGGCATCTCTCAATATGGGTTCGATGAACTTTGGTCTATATCCGATGCTGGAACGTTTCAAAGATTTCACCCATGAATGGGAAGTCAAGCATCTGGAGAACTCCCGGGATTTAGTCTTCAAAAATACCTTTAAAGACATTGAGACCATCTTAAGCATCGGCAATGCGAACTCCACACGGTTCGAGTTTGAGTGCTACGACATTTCGCACCTTTATAATCTTGCTCACTTTGTTGATCGAGGGTTGGCCCGGCCACCCCTTTTCATTCAATCGGTTTTTGGTCTTCTAGGAGGCATTGGTGCCCACCCGGAGGATTTGATGCACATGAAACGCACTGCTGATCGCTTGTTTGGAAATGATTTCCGGTGGTCCATTTTAGGAGCAGGAAAAAATCAAATTTCTCTGGCCTCTATGGGTGCTGCACAGGGCAGCAACGTTCGAGTAGGACTCGAGGACTCGCTCTGGATCGGGCCCGGAAGGTTGGCAGAATCTAACGCAGATCAGGTGAAAAAAATCCGTCAGGTTTTGGAGGGACTGTCTCTTGATATTGCGACTCCGGATGAAGCGCGACAAATGCTCAGCCTCAAAGGTGTTGATCAGGTTGCTTTTTGAGTGCCAGCTTTTGAGAAGGAACTGGCGTGCACATCATGAAAATCTTAAGACATTGTGTAACGGCCGTTTTTAAGACAGTAGATTTTCCTGAGCCGTTTGCTTCGGACGGACAAATAAACCTGAGCGTCTTCTCTTTAACGTTTTCAGGCCAGCGGGAGGTGCCATAAAACACCCGCATTTTCTCATATAGCTCTCCTCTAAATGATTGGGAATGGCTTTGTCTGTTCCCTTTCATGCTTTTTCAAAGTACCCTTTCAATTCCCAAGAACGAAATTTTCACATAAGAAGCAGACCCGGGTGTGAGTGTGTCCAAAGCTCAGATTCTTTTTGTCCCTCATGGTGGCGGCCCCCAGCCACTGCTGTCAGATCCTGCTCATCAGAAGCTCATTTCATTTCTCAAGGAAATTCCTTCAAAATTACATCAACCTGACTTGATCCTGGTCATCAGTGCACACTGGGAGGAGTCAACCCCGGTCGTATTTGAAACTGGAGAAATTCCGCTTCTTTATGATTACTATGGATTCCCGGAGGAAGCTTACCAGATCCAATACCCTGTTCCTGGATCAGAAGAAAAAGCATTAGATCTGGTGTCCGTCCTTGAAGGAGCAGGCATTTCAAGTGCTTTCAATCATAACCGGGGATACGATCATGGAGTCTATGTACCACTGGCACTGATGTATCCTGAGGCCAACATACCGGTCATCCAGATTTCACTGATGAAATCACTGGATCCAAGACAGCATCTAGATTTGGGTGCCGCCCTCTCCCCCTTACTTGAAGAAAACATTCTTATCCTGGGCTCCGGGTTTTCCTTCCATAATATGAGAGCATTCGACTGGCAGAATCCTGAATCCAGCGATCCTTTGAACGATTCCTTTCAGGACTGGTTGATCAGCGTATGTACGGCATCTTCAGGCAAACAAGATAGGGATGAGCAACTGTCGAATTGGGAGTCTGCTCCAAATTCACGATATTGCCACCCTCGGGAAGAACACCTTTTGCCCCTTCATGTTTGCGCTGGATTGGCTGAAGATAATGCCGAGAAAGTTTTTGATGACTCCATCCTCGGGAAACGATCGGTCGGTTTCCTTTGGAGCTAACCCTTCCCAGTTTCTGTTTGAAATTCAACCCCATGAGGTGCTCCGATGAAGCCTTACCACCCTGCATTCAGCCCTGAAGAATACCAATCACGTCTGGAAAAAGTTCGTCGTTCGATGGAATCCCGATCGTTGGAGGTGTTGATCGTCAGCGATCCCTCCAACATGGCCTGGCTGACGGGTTACGACGGCTGGTCCTTTTATGTCCACCAATGCGTGGTGGTGACGCTTCAGGATGCCCCCCTGTGGTACGGCCGCAAGATGGACGCCCAGGGGGCGTTAAGGACCGCATGGCTCCCGGAACAAAACCTCCTCTATTATAAAAAATATTTTCGATTTTTTATAGAACTATAGGCATAAATTTAAAAAATATGAATGGGCAATACTCTAAAAACAATGTTTTAGGCCAGTTAGCAATAGTTTTACATGCTCATCTACCTTATGTCAGAAAAAATGAAAAAAACTCCTTAGAAGAGGACTGGTTATTTCAGGCGATTTTGGAATGTTATATACCACTACTTCAATCAATAGAATCTTCCAAAAATGAAAATCCTTTAAATACCAAACTTACTATTAGTTTGTCTCCAACATTATTATCACTTCTAAATAATAAAAAAATTCAAGAAACATTCCCAAGCTGGATTGAAACAAGAAAAGATTTCTTAAACGAACTGCCAAAAGAAGAAAAAAATGCCTCTAGATTTTTAATGAATAATCTTAATGACAAATACTTGTATTGGCAAAAATGTTCTGGAAATTTAATTGAGAAGTTTAGAGTTTTAAATAACTCTGGAAATTTGGATATTCTTACTTGTGCTGCTACACACGGATATTTGCCAATTTTAAGGGAGAATCCAGAAACTGTTAAAGGACAAATCAATACAGCCATTAGGAACCATGAAAATATTTTTGGAACTAAGCCTTTAGGTATTTGGTTACCTGAATGTGCATATTATGAGAATTTAGATGAAATACTATTTAATTGCGGAATTAGATATGCAATCTTAGATGGTCACGGTATTTTAAACGCTACACCAAGGCCTAGGTATGGTGTGTACGCTCCAATATGCTCGAAAAAAGGAGTTGCCTTCTTTGGAAGAGATAGTGAGTCAACTTTACCCGTTTGGTCTGCAAAAGACGGGTTCCCGGGAGACAAAGTTTATAGGGAATTTCATAAAGATTTGGGATGGGAATTACCTATCTCCAAACTCCAAAAGAAAGGTATCTCAACTAAAAGACCTTTGGGTTTGAAGTTTCATAAGATTACAGATGATAAGGCTCCATTAGGGGAAAAGGCGTTTTACTTAGAAAATGAAGCCAAAAAGAAAGTTGCAGAACATGCTGATTCTTATCTTCTCGCGAGATCCAAACAATTAGAAAAATTAACATTATCCTCTTCCTTTAAGCCCTTATTGGTAGCTCCATTTGATGCAGAGTTATTTGGTCATTGGTGGTATGAGGGACCTTTTTTTATTGAAAATATTTTAAAGAACTCTACTAAATATTCAATTAAGCTTACAAATTTAAAAGAATTCTTACTTCAAAAGCCAAATCTTCAGATTTGCGATCCATCACCATCAAGCTGGGGACAAGGAGGTTACCATAACTACTGGATTAATGATGCAAATGCGTGGATTGTTCCGGAAATCACTAAAGCAGGCTCAACTTTTGTTGATTTATGCTCGAAAAATTTTAATAATGACTTATCTCCAAGACTTTTCAAGCAAGCAGCAAGAGAATTACTTCTCTCTGAGTCCTCTGATTGGAGTTTTATACTAAGAGCTGGAACTACAACTGAGCTTGCAAAAGAGAGGATAGAAAGACATTTGTTCAGGTTCTGGAAAATAGTTGAAATGATTAAAAATCATTCCAATATTAATTTAAAATTTCTTGAAGATATTGAGGAAGAAGATAAAGTTTTCCCAGATATTAATATTGATGATTGGCGAAAATAAAAATACTAATTTAACTTGAGCATTCCTAGTTTTACTTTTAGAGGTGAATTTATAAACATCTTACTCATCACGTAAATTAGTTTTGGAAGTGGAAGTGTATTAGTAAGAAAACCTACCCATTCATTGGTTGATAATCTAAAGAAATTTGAGAAAAAGCTTCTTAATCTACTTTCGTCAAAACTCATCAGTCTTCTTAAACCATATTGGTAAAGTTTATGCCTTTGTATTAACTCGTAAGGCCATAGGATCTCCCAACCTTTTGTTGCTAGTTCAAGAGAACTGAGATTAGGTTCTTTTAAAAAGATTGCTAATTTTTTTGCAAGGAGTGGAGCTCTTCTTAATAAAGATCCGATCATGTATCCTGATGCAGGATGCACCATGCTTGCAGACCCTCCAAAACCAAGTACAAATTGTTTTTTAAATGGGAGGGGTAAATTCATTGGGAAAAGGCAATTCTCTTCATGAAAAATTTCACTTACCTGAATACCCTTGCTATTCAATCTTTTAAAAAGTCTTTTTTTGAGATTCTCTTGGGATAAGGCAGGATAACTAGCTAATGATGTTTCTTCAACAAAAAAAGTTTCATTTCCAAGATCCATTGCATAAAGAAAGGAAGGAGATGATAACTTTTCTTCATTGTTTAAATGATTTGGACGAAAATCCATTAAAACAAACTGATCCTTATTAACTGGTGGCGATGAAAATTTACCGACAATCCCATACGCAGCTTGTTGAGCGATTTCATTTTGGACTGGTCTTTTTATGAAATTACTTTTATGACCACTTGCGTCAATGACTAACCTCGCCTTTATTCTTAGACCTGAAAAACAAATCACTTCAGATAGTTTATTTTTCTCTTTAATATCTTTTGCTGTTTCATTCAACCATTCAATCCCGTTACACTTTTTTAAAAGTTCATTTTGAAAAGCTTCTTGATTTATCAAACCATAATCGTAATTATGTTTTGTAGGATTATCTCCCTTTTTATTTTCGCCATTTCCAAAAAAACTAACTGTTTTGCACCACCGATGAGATAACAAAGACTCTAATCCTAATTCCTCTAATTCAGAAGCCCAAATACCATATGTATTCTCCCATTTTTCATTTGGAGATTTAGTTGATATGCCCTTAATATTTAGATCTTGCTTGGCTAATTCTGAAGCCAAGCATAGTGCTGCAGGCCCGGAACCTAAAATTAGAATATCAAGTATTTCCATATTATCTAATAAACCATTTTCTTTTAATTTTCTTTGCCTTGGTTGAATTGGTCTGTTTCTTCTGTTTGTTCATGAGGAACTAATACAACTTCTGATAAATGATCACCCTCATCTAATCTTTGTAATTTTACTCCAGTAGCGGCTCTAGATTGCTGGGATATTTTATCTGCGTTTGTTCTCACTATCACGCCTTTTTCGGTCACAAAAAGTAATTCTTCCCCTTCTCCAAGGACCTTCAAACAAACTAATACATCATCTTTAATTCTGAATTTTATCGCTCTCAAACCCATGCCTGCTCTTTTTTGTAATCTAAATTGAGTTACAGGTACTCTTTTACCTAGTCCAAATGCACTGGCTATTAGTACCCAAGGACCTTCTGAAGAGTTAACTTCAAGATTTTCATCAGACTCTTTCGTGAGATCTTCACTTTTAGCTAATTGATCAACTAAATCAGATGTTAAAACATCCATAGATACAAGATTGTCTCCTTTCCTAAGGTTCATAGATTTAACCCCCCTTGCGGTCCTGCCTAGAGGCCTTAATTCGTTAATATCTAGTCTGAAATGAATCGCCATTCCTGTTCTTGATCCAATCAAAACACTGTCACCTTCTTTTGATAATCTAACCCAAGTTAAAGCATCTCCATCCTCAAGATTTATTGCTATTAATCCATTAGATCGAATTTTTGAGAAAGCAGAAAGTGAAGTTCTTTTTATAAATCCAGCCTTGGTTAGCATTAATAGATAACAATCGTTATCAAAAGAATCTACTGCAACTAGCGAGGTTATCTTTTCTTCTCTTGGTATTGGGAGAAGTTGAACTGATGGAGTACCTTTAGCTGTTCTGCTACTCATGGGAACTCTATATGCTGGCAGAGCATAAGATACCCCTCTATCACTAAAAAGCAAAAGAGTATCATGATCATTACAGCTTATAAATAGTTTTACTTCATCATCTTCTTGTGTCTTTGTTCCAGCTTTACCTCTAGACCCACGACTTGTAGATTCGAATTCATTAACAGGCATTCTTTTTAAATAACCTGCTTCAGTCAATAAAACTACAGATCTGTCATTAGCTATAAGATCAATATCATCTAGACCACCGCCTAAATCAAGTATTTCTGTTTTTCTTGGAGAGGAAAATCTTTCATCGATTTTATTAAGTTCTTCAAGAATAATTTCAAAAATTCTTTCTTTACTATTCAATATTTGCTGATATAAGTTGATTTTTCTGGTTAACTCATCATGTTCCCCTTTGATTTTATCTGCTTCTAGTGCTGTTAATCTTCTTAATTGCATTTGTAAAATAGCTTCTGCCTGTGTGGCAGATAACTCATGATCAGTTTGTAATTTTTCTCTGGCTGAAACTGTATCTTTTGCTGATCTTATTAGATTAATAATCTCATCCATAGCACCCAATGCTAATAAAAGACCTTTTACAATGTGATCTCTCTCTTCAGCCTTTTTTAATAAAAATCCTGTTCTTCGCCTTATTGTCTCCACTCTGAAGTCTAGAAATACATCTAACATTTTCCTGAGTGAAAGTGTTGTGGGCTCTCCTTTTACTAAAGCAAGGATATTTGCACTAAAGTTATTTTGTAGAGGTGTTAACTTAAATAAATTATTTAAAACTACTTGTGGGTAGGCATCCCTTTTTAGTTCAATAACAATCCTCATTCCGTCTCGATCACTTTCATCTCTAATATCAGAAATACCTTCTAATTTTTTTTCATTAACCAAGTCAGCAATTCTTTCTATCAATGCCGCTTTATTAGTTTGAAATGGGAGCTCTGTAATTATTACTGCATCTTTTTCTGCTCTACCACTGGATTTAATTTGCTCAATATTTGCTACACCTCTCATGGTTATTGAACCCCTTCCTGTCTTGAAAGTTTCTCTGATACCATCTCTGCCTAAGATTTGACCACCTGTGGGAAAATCAGGACCCTTAATTATTTCAAAAAGTTCTCTATCTTCAATCGAAGGGTTATTGATGATTGATTTAAGACCATTAATTAATTCCCCTAAGTTATGAGGTGGAATATTAGTTGCCATTCCTACTGCTATTCCAGATGATCCATTTAGAAGTAGTTGAGGGATCCTAGCAGGTAAAACTGTTGGCTCTTGCTGAGAACCGTCAAAATTATCGGCGAAATCTACAGTTTCAGATTCAATATCCTCTAATAAACTTTCATCTGTAAGAGACTGTAAACGAGATTCTGTATATCTCATTGCTGCTGGAGGGTCGTTATCAACAGAACCAAAGTTTCCATGGCCATCTATGAGTGGCATCCTCATAGAGAAATCCTGAGCCATCCTAACCAAAGCATCATAAACAGCAGTATCGCCATGAGGGTGGTATTTACCTAGTACTTCTCCAACAACTCTTGCACATTTTCTGTATGGTCTACCGCTAGTTAAACCAAGTTCATACATTGCATAAAGAATTCTTCTATGAACAGGTTTTAATCCATCTCTTGCATCTGGAAGAGCACGACCAACTATAACGCTCATTGCATACTCAAGGTATGAGCGAGACATCTCATTTCTTAGGTCAGTCTGAATAATTCGGTCGTTATCTTCGCTTAATCCTGAGTTATCGGAATCTAAAATATCAGACATACAAAAATCCTTTCTTTAATAATAATCGCTGATTGTCATAATGAATAAAAAAAAAGATTTATTTAATTCCCAAATACTCACATTTACACACAAATCAAAATAAAACCTGTTGTTTTTGAATAAACCTTGGCTTATTACCCCTTTAGTTGTTAATTTAATCAGAATAAAAGAAAACTATCGTGAATATTGAACTTGGTTTAAATAAAAAAGTCAGACGGGCTTATGGCATCGATGAAATAGCTTTAGTCCCTGGTAATAGAACACTTGATTACGATTTGACTGATCCTTCTTGGTCAATAGGTGATTTCAAAAGAGAAGTTCCGATCGTTGCTAGTGCCATGGATAGTGTTGTCGATGTCAATACGGCTGTAGAGCTCACAAAATTAGGTTCCCTAGGGGTTATTAATATGGAGGGCATACAAACACGATATGAAAACCCTGATGAAATATTGAACCAAATAGCATCAGTCGGGAAGAATGATTTTGTTCCATTAATGCAGAAAATATACAGTGAACCGGTCAAGGAGGGATTGATTGTACAAAGAATAAATGAGGTGAAAGAAAGAGGAGGTATAGCAGCTTTTAGTGGAACTCCTCAAGCTGCCATTAAGTTTAAAGAAACACTTAATAATTCCAAAATAGATTTATTTTTTCTTCAAGGAACAGTTGTTTCCACTGAACATCTTGGTATGGAAGGTAAGGAAACCTTAAATATTAAAGATCTCTGTCAATCTATGAATGTCCCAGTTGTAGCGGGTAATTGTGTTACTTACGAAGTTGCAAAACTTCTCATGGATGCTGGAGTTGCAGGATTGATGGTTGGGATAGGACCTGGAGCGGCATGTACATCAAGAGGAGTATTGGGAATTGGAATCCCTCAAGCAACTGCAATTGCTGATTGTAGTGCGGCAAGAAATGATTACTTTAAAGAAAGTGGTCGTTATATTCCTATTATTGGTGATGGAGGAATTGTTACTGGCGGAGATATCTGTAAATGTTTAGCATGTGGAGCAGATGCTGTAATGATTGGATCCCCAATAGCTAAATCCTCAAACGCTCCAGGTAAAGGATTTCACTGGGGTATGGCTACTCCAAGTCCAGTATTGCCAAGGGGCACAAGAATTGAAGTTGGTTCTACAGGATCCTTAGAAAGAATAATTAAAGGCCCTGCCTTACTTGATGATGGGACACATAACTTATTAGGAGCCATTAGAACCTCAATGAGTACTCTTGGGGCAAAAAATATTAAAGAAATGCAAGAAGTTGAAATAGTTATCGCACCATCGCTTCTTACAGAAGGTAAGGTTTATCAAAAAGCTCAGCAGCTTGGGATGGGTAAGTAGTTCACTTAGAGCAAAATTATAAATCCTTAGTGAATTAAGTATTAATTTGAAAAATTTTCTAATTAGGAGTTATTATGAAATGATGGGGGAAACCCCATACTCCTCACACACTAAATCGCCCGATTAATCGGGCTTTTTTAGATATTTTGTTACTTATAT
>ENA-OSEY01002477-OSEY01002477.1-marine-metagenome-genome-assembly--contig:-NODE-2477-length-11926-cov-18.329057_pt1 | contig 11926 bp, 12 predicted proteins | sample MGYA00248465_ERZ534230 | MGnify/ENA primary metagenome ERZ534230 (study PRJEB26409, sample SAMN06344110) | marine metagenome | isolation source: Sea water from surface | place: Atlantic Ocean:Southern... | reverse complement strand
ATGGAAGCAAAATTAGAAGAAGATTTAGAAATTGATTCATTAGGAATAGTAGAAGTAGTAATGGCTTTTGAAGATGAATTTGACATTGAAATTGATGATGAAGAACTTGCAGATGTTTCAACGGTCGGTGAAGCTGTAAAATTACTTCATTCTAAAATCTAAATCTTATCATGTCTAAAAGACGTGTAGTCATTACCGGACTGGGCACAATAAATCCTCTTGGTAATAATGTTTCTGACTCTTGGGAAAAGCTTATCAATGGAATTTCCGGTATTGATAATATAACAAGTTTTGATACTGAAGATCTTCCAGTTACTTTTGCAGGTGAGGTCAAAAATTTTGATGCAAATGAGTATATGGGCAAACAACATGCACGCAAACTAGACAGATCGGGTCATTTATCAATTTACGCTGCAGAACAAGCTTTATTGGATGCTGGGTTGAATCCAGAAGAACGTATGGGTTCTAATTGTGGAATTGTATTTGGAACTGGCATTGGAGGAATTGGTGCAACAGAAGATGCTGTAAGAGTTTACGATGAAAGAGGTCCTTCTAGAATTAATCCTTTAGCAATAACTCAGTTGATGCCAAATTCAAGTACTGGACAAGTAGCAATTAAATTTGGAATAGAGGGACCATCGCTGACAATTACAACTGCATGCGCTGCATCAGCAAATGCTGTTGGTGAAGCAAAAAATATGATTGAAAATGGAATTGTCGACATCGTAGTAACTGGAGGCACAGAGTCAGGCACTACACCAATGACAATTGGAGCTTTTGCCCAAATAAGAGCACTTTCTACAAAAAATGATACACCTACGGAAGCATGTAGTCCTTTTGATAAAAATAGAGATGGATTTGTTATGGCAGAAGGTTCAACCGTTTTGATATTAGAGAGTGAAGAGTCGGCTAAGAATCGTAATGCTAAAATTTATGGTTATGTTATTGGTTATGGATCTACAACTGATGCTCACCACATTACGGCTCCTGCTGAAGGTGGAGAAGGTGCAGTTCGAGCTATGAATAAAGCATTGAAAGATGCTAATTTATCTATGGATGATGTTGATTATATTAATGCACATGGAACTTCTACACCAGCAAATGATAAAAACGAAACTACTGCAATCAAAACATTATTTGGTGCCAAAGCCTACGAAGTTGATATTTCTTCAACAAAATCCATGACTGGCCACCTCCTTGGTGGTGCCGGAGCTTTTGAATCAATGGTTTGTATACTCTCTCTTCAAGAAGGTGTAATTCCTCCAACAATTAATTTAAAAACTAAAGATGAGGAATGTGATTTAAACTACACTCCCAATAATGCAGTTAACAAAGATATGAATATTGCTATGTCAAATTCTTTTGGTTTTGGTGGTCATAATGGAGTACTTGTTTTTTCTAAAACCTAACTACTTAGGAAGCATTGACCCACCGATTGAATGAACTCCTCCATCAGCATGAATAATTTCTCCAGTTACAACTTCAGATAAATCAGAAAGTAAAAAGTTTACAACCTTTGCAACGGGTTCTGGATTCTTAGTATCCCAACCAAGAGGGGCTCTTTGGTCCCATTCTTCATTCATTTCTGAGAATCCTGGAATATTTTTTGCAGCTGTAGTTGCTAAAGGGCCAGAAGCGACAGCGTTCACTCTAACCCCGTCCTTTCCCATATAATATGCAAGATACCTAACAATTGATTGCAAACTAGATTTTGCAACACCTTGCCAATCATATCCAGGCCATGCCTGTGAATTATCAAAATCTAAAGCAACGATTGAAGAAGGATTGTTAAGAATTGGCTTGAAAGATGTAGCTAAAGTTTTTAGGGAAAATGCAGAAATTTCAAAACTTTTGACAGCGTCAGTAATATTTGTATTTAAGAAATTTCCACCCATTGCCTCTGTTGGTGAGAATGCTATTGCATGTAAAATTCCATCTAAAGAACCAACATCATTCCCAATACTTTTAACAGCTTCATCTACTTCTGATTGGTCTTCAATATCCATTGAATATACCTTTATGTCATCAGAAAGTCTTTTTACCGCTCTTTCGGTAATACGGAGGCCCTTACCAAAACCTGTTGCTACAACTGTAGCTCCATTTTCAATAGCAATTTTTGCTGATGCATAGGCTATGCTTTTGTCTGTAAGTATTCCAGTGATGAGAAATTTTTTATCTTTTAAAATCATATTTGTCCTATAAATATTTGACCAATTAAATAGTTAATATGTATCAGGAAATAATATCTTTTATTGTTCTTCAGTTGTGTAACTACCTGAAGCTTGTTCTTCTTTTTTTATAGAATTGCCTGTTACAACTGCTAATCCGATCTCAACTAATCCAAAAAGAAAGAATCCATTGAAATCAGTAAAAACAGCAAAAGCTATTAATCCAAGACCGCCACTATATCTAATTATGTTTAGCTGTTTACCATTCTCGGCATTGCCACCAAGCAAAAAGAAAGCCATTGCGGCAAAATAAAGTGGTCCACCAATAGAACGAACGATCATCGCTTCATTTTCTGTAAGGACTGCTGTAAAATCAAATAAAAATATCCTATAAACAACCTCAGGTAAAATAAATCCCACTAAAACCAAGCCCAAGTAAATTAATGGGTCTAATCTGTTAATTAATTTGTAATTCATAGAAGCAATTATATCTTAAAATATTGAAACTTATAATTAATTAATTTTAATTATTTCTGCTTGTGCTGCGGCAAGTTTAGCTGTTGGAATTCTAAAAGGAGAACACGAAATATAGTCGATTTGTAGAGTGTTAAAGAATTTTATTGAGTTTGCTTCACCTGCATGCTCACCACATACTCCTATTTTTAAATCTTTATTAACATTTTTACCTTCACTAACTGACATCTCTACAACTCTTCCAACGGACCCTTGATCAATTGACACAAAGGGATCTTCTGAAAAAATATCATTTTCTACATATGTGTTAAGAAATTTTGAAGCATCGTCTCTTGATAGACCAAGTGTTGTCTGTGTTAAATCATTTGTTCCGAAAGAAAAGAAATCTGCATGTTCTGCAATAGATGAAGAATTTAACGCAGCGCTTGGCAATTCAATCATTGTTCCAATTGTAAAATCAAAAGTAAAGCTCAATTCTTCTTCTAATTTACTTATTTTTTCTATTAGATAGTCTTTCATCTGACTTAATTCTTCAGCATTCATAACCAATGGAATCATTATTTCAGGTGAAACACTAATCTTTTCTTTTTTATTTAAGTTGTAAGCAGCTCTAAGAATTGCTTCAACTTGCATTTCGTAAATTTCAGGATAACTTAATCCAAGTCGGACTCCCCTGTGTCCAAGCATAGGATTGCTCTCCGAAAGTTTTACTAACATTTCTCTTATATGCGCTGGAGATACACCAATGGCATTTCCAAGCTCAGTCATTTCAATTTCACTTTTTGGTAAAAATTCATGCATTGGCGGATCAAGTAACCTAATTGTCATTGGCTTATCTTTTAGAAGCAGAAATAGTGCTTCAAAATCTGAAATTTGATAGGTGATTAATTTGCTTAATGCTCTCTCTCTTCCCTGTTTTGTATCTGACATAATCATTTCACGCATAGGTATAATTCTGTCTCCTTCAAAAAACATGTGCTCCGTTCTACATAAACCAATTCCTTCAGCACCGAACTCTAGTGATTTTTTTGTATCGGTAATTGTTTCTGCATTTGCACGAATTTTTAGACTTTTAAATTCATCGCACCAATCCATAAGTGTATTAAATTCTACTGATGGTTTTGGTGGTTCAGATTGTAGTTCACCAATATAAACTTCACCCAGCCCGCCATCAATTGATATGATGTCTCCTTCGTTTAAAGTTTTTGTTCCATTTGAAATAGTTTTTAATGAGTTATCAATAATTAAACTTTCCGCACCTACAACGCAGGGCTTGCCCATACCTCGGGCAACAACTGCTGCATGACTAGTCATTCCACCTTTGGTTGTCAAAATTCCAACAGAAGAATGCATTCCGTGAATGTCTTCAGGGCTTGTTTCATCCCTCACCAAAATAACATCTCTTCCTTTACTTGCTTCCTCTTCAGCCTTATCAGCATCAAAGACAAGCTCTCCAACTGCAGCACCCGGAGATGCGTTTAAGGCCTTATTGAATAGCTCTTTTTCTTGAGAATCTATAAACTGTGGATGTAATAGATTTGTAATACTATTTGCATCAACCATTGTTAAGGCTTCTTCTTTTGAAACAACGCCTTCTTTTTGCATATCAATAGCAATTTTTACACTTGCTTGAGCAGTTCTTTTAGCTGTTCTAGTTTGAAGCAGATAAATATCTTCTTTCTCAATGGTAAATTCAATATCTTGAGCTTCTTTAAAGTGATTTTCTAATTTTGTTGAAATCTCTAAAAGCTCTTTGTAAGCTTTTGGAAATTTAGATTCTAATGATTCTTGTTTAATTTTTGAATGTTTTCTAATTGGATGCGGTGTCCTTATCCCGGCAACAACATCTTCTCCTTGAGCATTGATTAAGTATTCTCCATAAAGCTCTTTATCTCCATTTGATGGATTTCTTGTAAAAGCGACCCCGGTACCTGACTTATCATTTAGATTACCAAATACCATTGTTTGTATTGTTGCGCCTGTACCCCAGGAATCAGGGATATTATTTATTTTTCTGTATATAACAGCTCGTTTATTTTGCCAGCTATTGAAGACCGCTTCAATCGCACCTGTAAGTTGCTCATAGGGATCTTGAGGAAACAAAGAGTCCGTAAACCTCTCGACTGTATTTTTATAGGCATTTATTATCCAATTGAGTTGATCAACATTAAAATCGGCGTCCGAAACAACGTTATCCATACGTTTTTTGTTTGCCAATACAGCCTCAAATCGTTCATGTTCAACTCCCAAAACAACGTTTGAATACATTTGGATTAAACGCCTATATGAATCTAGTGCAAACCGCTCATCATTGAATGCTTCTGCCAGTTGAAATACATTACTATCATTTAACCCAATATTTAAAACTGAGTCCATCATCCCTGGCATAGAGACTCTTCCACCAGATCTTACAGACAATAAAAGTGGTGTTCCTTCTCCACCAAAGCTTTTATCAGATAAGCTCTCAAGATTCTTTACTGCTTTCCTGATTTCATTATCTAGATTATCCGGGAGTTTGTTATTCTCGGTAAAGTAGTTGCACACTTCTGTTGTGATTGTAAAACCAGGTGGTACAGGGATTTTCATATTTGACATTTCAGCCAAGTTTGCACCCTTGCCTCCAAGCAAGTTATTAAGAGACGAATCACCATCCGTCTTATTTTTAGAGAATTCAAAAATTAGTTTATTTTTCATGGCATGAATTAAAAATATTCCCCCTCTATTCTTTAATTATATATGGGGGAAACAATATGTCTAAAAATGTAATGGTCATTGGTACGGGTACTATTGGAGAACCCCTTATAGGCCTTCTTGCAGAACACAAAGATGAACTTGGGATAGATAATGTCATATTTTTTAAAAGAACTCCTCTTTCAGATGAGAAAGGGAAAGTTGAAGCATTATTAAGAAAGGGTGCGAAAATAGTATCAACTTCAGATGTATTATCAGATTTTAAAAAATTAGGGTTTTCAGATATTGAAAATGTAGAAAACGCATACGATGACACAGATGTCATTATTGACTGTACTCCGAGTGGTAATGATAATTGGAAAAATATATACTCATCTCTCTCTCAATCAAAAAGATTTATGGCACAAGGGTCTGAACATGGATTTGGTCCTTTCTTTGCATGGGGAATAAATAATAATGTCTTTGAAACTGAGTCAAACAGATACCTTATTGCTTCATGCAATACACACAATATTGCATCAATAGTTAAAACATTTGCCTTAGATGAAGGCCGTGAGCTTACTGAAGGTCAATTTGTATGTTTGCGAAGAGCAAATGATGTCTCGCAAAATGAATCCTTCTCACCATCGCCAACCATTACAAAACATACAAATCAAGAGTTTGGAACTCATCACGCAAGAGACGTTCATGAGTTATTTGCCCAAGAAGGAAAAGATTTAAACTTGTTTTCGTCAGCGATAAAATTACCCACTCAATATATGCACACTTTGTGGTTTACATTACGTTTTGTTGATTCAATTCAGAATGAAGAAATTATGAACAACCTTTTTAGAAGTGAGTTTTTGATGGCAACAGAAAAAATGTCATCAAATAAAGTCTTTTCATTTGGAAGAGATCACGGATACCATGGGAGGCTGTTGTCTCATGGAATTGTTGCTGAACAATCACTTCACATAAAAGATAATACCCTCACTGGATATTGCTTTACACCTCAAGATGGCAACGCGTTGCTTTCATCTGTAGCAGGCACTATACAGTATTACTACAAAGATAATTGGAAAGAAAAAATGAAACTTTTTAACCGCTATATATTTAAAAATATCTAAATTAATTCCAACTTTTTGATATATCAAACTTTTCACAAACTATAAAATTTTGTGAAAAATCAAAAAAAAGTTTCACAAAAGCACAATGTTGTTTTTAAAACATGCTATTTTTGTAACATGCAAAATTTAAATATTGTGAATGTGGTGAAGTACATAAATATGTAATGCCCTTACACATTGATTTTGTTGCCGGGCAATTGCCCGGTTTTTTTTTAGGAAGGAAAATAGTGGAAAACCAAAGTAATGAGAGTAAACATAAAGATATAAAGCAAACAAAAGCTGAAATTTATGAGAGCCTCTATGACGCAGAATAGTTTTTTAGATAAAGAATTACTGAATTCTGAGTGGGAAAATAATCCCAGGTGGGAGGGAATTACACGTAATTACAGTGCTGAAGACGTAGTAAGTATTCGTAATTCAATTGAAATCAAATATACTTTGGCCGAAAACGGAGCAAATAATCTTTTTGATCACTTAATGAAAAAAGACGAATGGATATCAGCTTTAGGTGCGTTATCAGGCAATCAAGCTGTCCAGATGGTTAAAGCAGGTTTAAAGGCAATTTATTTAAGTGGCTGGCAAGTTGCTGCAGATTCTAATCTTGGTGAAACTACCTATCCAGATCAATCACTTTACCCAAGTAATAGTGCGCCAAATTTAGCAAAAAGAATAAATAATGCGCTTCTTAGAGCTGAACAAGTAGACAGAGTAGAGGGTAATTTTGACATTGATTACGTAGTACCAATTGTTGCTGATGGAGAAGCTGGTTTTGGCGGCGTATTAAATGTTTTTGAATTAACAAAAAAATTTATTGAAGCTGGTGCCGCAGGTGTACATTTTGAAGACCAACTTGCCGCAGAAAAAAAATGTGGCCATATGGGAGGAAAGGTTTTAGTACCAACAAGTCAACATATAAGAACACTGACATCAGCAAGGCTTGCAGCTGACGCTTTGGGTGTACCAACAGTAATAATTGCTCGAACAGATGCATTAGCAGCAAATCTGTTAACAAGTGATGTAGACGATAGTGATAAAGATTTTGTTCTTGGTGAAAGAACATCTGAAGGGTTTTTTAAGGTAAAAAATGGTCCTGAGGCTGCGTTTAGTCGAGCATTATCTTATGCACCATATGCTGACCTAGTATGGTGCGAGACAGGAACCCCAGACATTGGGTATGCAAAAGACTTTGCAGATGCAGTTCATGAAAAATATCCAGATAAATTACTTGCATACAATTGCTCACCATCATTTAATTGGAAAAAAGCATTGTCAGATAAAGAGATTGATACATTTCAAGAACAACTAAGTTCTTTTGGCTACAAATTCCAATTTATCACGCTTGCTGGTTTTCATGCTCTCAATGCATCCATGTTTGAACTAGCTTCAAAGTATAAAGGTGGAAATATGTCAGCATATGTCGAGTTGCAACAAAAAGAATTTTCAATGGAAAAGGATGGGTTTACATCAGTAAAACATCAAAGAGAAGTTGGTGCTGGTTACTTTGATACCGTATCGACAATTATTAGTGATGGAGATGCGTCGACCCTAGCACTTGAAGGTTCTACAGAAGAAGAACAATTTTAATGTTTGAAATAACTCAAGAAACAACAAACTCATCAAAAATTTTATCAGAGGGTGCATTAAATTTTCTAAGTAAATTTATATCTGCATTTGAAGATAGAAGAAGACAATTACTTGAAGAAAGAGAAAATACTCAAAAAAGTATAGACTCTGGTAACTTCATGGGTTTTCCAGCTGATACTTCAATTAGAGATAAAGACTGGCAAGTAGTTCCACCACCTTCTGATGTTGCTCAACGACATGTCGAAATTACTGGACCTGTAGATAGAAAAATGATTATTAATGCTATGAACTCAGGAGCTGATGTTTTTATGGCAGATTTTGAAGACTCAACGTCACCAACATGGGAAAACATAGTTAATGGTCATGTCAACCTTATAGATGCAAATAATAGAAACATAGAACTGATTGATGAGTCAAAAGGAAAAACATATACATTAAATCTAGAAAGTCAAACATCACTATTCGTTAGACCTAGAGGCCTACATCTCTCTGAGAAAAATATATTAATGGATGGGAGTCCTATTAGCGCAAGCATTTTTGACTTCGCCATGTATGTCTACCACAATTATCAAAGTAGGCTCGATGCTGGACTAGGTATCTATTTCTATATTCCAAAACTAGAAAATGCAAATGAATCACAACTCTGGGATGATATGTTCACATTAGCTGAAGATGAACTTGGAATTCCAAGAAGCAGTATTAGAGCTACAGTTCTTTTAGAGACAATCTCTGCATCATATGAAATAGAAGAGATGCTTTATTCTCTAAGAGAGCACTCTCTAGGAATGAATGCTGGAAGGTGGGATTACATATTTAGTGCGATTAAAAGACATAGAAATGTAGATGGAATCATATTTCCTGACAGATCACAAATTACTATGACTGTTCCATTTATGAAAGCGTATACAGAACTATTAGTTGAAAGCTGTCATAAAAGAGGTGCACATGCAATTGGTGGTATGTCTGCATTTATACCAAATAGAAAAGACCCTGAGGTAACAGAAAAAGCATTTGAAAATGTAAAAAATGATAAGTTAAGAGAAGCAACTATGGGCTTTGATGGGTCTTGGGTTGCTCATCCAGATTTAGTAAGCATATGTAAAGATGTATTCAGTGAACATCTCAATGGAGAAGCAAATCAAATTTCATTTGTACCAAGATATGATATTGAGGATTCAATGCTTCATAACTTTGAGATAGAAAACTCATCCATAACAATGGAGGGTATTCACACAAATATTAAAGTTGGTATTTTGTATATGCACTCATGGCTTAATGGACAAGGTGCAGCAGCATTATTTAATTTAATGGAAGATGCTGCTACTGCAGAGATTTCGCGTTCACAGCTTTGGCAATGGCTTCATAACTCAGTTGAAACTGAAAACGGTGAAACTATCAATGAATCATTTATGGAAGAGGCTTTTGAGACAGTCTTTTCTGATATAAATGATATAGAGAATATTGAAAAGGCAAGAGACGAATTTAAAAAGTTGGTGTTTGATGAAGATTTCTCAGACTTTTTGACTTTACCAGCTTATCATCTAATAAATTAAGCCCTTTTTTTTCAAGAAATTGGGTTCTGGTTTTACTCGCATTATATCTATAAAATGAAATCGTGGATAAAGTAATCGCACAAGTAGTACCCGCCTTAATTGTTTTGGGAATTATATGGCTAATCATTTCATCAAATAAAAGAATAAATAATGCACTTTCTAGTGCTGCGGAGACTTTGGGTTTTACATTCATATCCTCCAAAAACATATTTAGAAAGAAAAGAATATTTGGTGAAATAGATGGGTACAAATGTGAGGTAGAGGTATACACAAGAAGTCATGGACGTTCCTCAACTACATACGTCTCCTTCTTTGCTTTTTTTCCAGAGAGCTTTGATATGGGATTAAAGATTAATTGGCGAGGTGAGTTTGATGGAGATGATGAATATCTGACAGACCTATTTATAAAACGAAATGAAGAACTTATAGAGACATCAAAGAAAAATCTAAGAAGATTAAGAGTAGAGGATGCATTTGTAAATTCAAGAAAAGTCTTATTTAGAAAATATTACAAAGCTGATGAGATTGTAAAAACAATGAGAGACGTATTTAACTTAGCAAAAGCAATTAAGTAGCTTTTTAGCCACTAATCACGTATATCAGCCCAAAGGGAGTCTTTTTCCATTGGAGCGCGTAATAATCCAATTACCAATAATGCAAAAGTGATTATTGGAAATAAAAGAATTAAAAACAAAGGGTACGATGTTATTGTTTCTATCATATTTTTATTTTACTAAATTAAAATAGACCATGCTCCGCACAAATATTTTTGTCTTATCTAAATCTTATTGTTTGCTTTGATTCTTTTTTAAATTCAGAAAGAGATATTTAAACTAATTCAAATGATTTAATGATATTTTCTAAGCCCTCTTTGGCATCTGCAAACAACATTTTTGCATTGTCATTTATAAACAATGGATTTGCAATACCTGCATAACCTGGTGACATAGATCTTTTTATCACGATGACTTGTTTTGCTAAGTCAACATCAAGTATTGGCATTCCATAAATTGGAGAATTTTCATCAGTTCTAGCCAATGGATTTACAACATCATTTGCTCCAAGAACTATTACAACATCCGTTGAGGAAAACTCAGAATTTATTTCCTCTAATGTAAACATGTCTTCATAGTCAATGTCTACCTCAGCTAAGAGTACATTCATATGGCCAGGCATTCTTCCAGCAACTGGATGAATAGCAAACTTTACTTCAATGTTTTTATCTTTTAAGGTGTTTGTTAATTCTTTAACAGCTGCCTGTGCTTGTGCTACTGCCATTCCATATCCTGGAACAATAACAACAGATTCTGCATAGCTTAACTGAATTGCAACGTCTTCAGGGGAAGTGCTTATTGGGTCTTTTTCATATTCATTGTTTACAGACGTACTGCCAAATCCACCCTTTAAAACATCTAAAAGTGTACGATTCATTGCAGCACACATCAGTAAAGTAAGAATAATTCCTGATGCACCCACTAAGGCACCAGCTACGATCAAAATAATACTATTTACAATAAACCCAGCTGACATCGCCGCAATTCCAGAAAGTGAATTTAAGAATGCTATGACAACTGGCATATCTGCTCCACCAATTACTGCAACTCTTATGATTCCAGCAATTAGTGAAAGTAGCATAAAGTATTCAAGGGATAGTATTTCCATTTCTTCCCAAATTGCAGGTAATAAAATTAGAGGTGGCAAGAAAGCTGAAAAGATGTTGGCGATAGTTGTATTTACATTGTTTAACTTTCCACGTAGCTTTAGAACAGCAATGATGCTTCCAGAGAAAGTAAACACACCGATAACCATAGAAAATATGGCTACAAAAAAATCAGACATAACTAATGAATTGTTTGACAACTCAACGTATGCAATTGCTCCAGAAGCTCCCCCACCAAAGCCATTAAACAAACCAACTAGTTCTGGCATTTGTGTCATCTGAACACGTTTTGATATTAAAACTCCAAGAAGTCCTGAAACAACAATTGTGATATAAAAAGCAGAATCATATTTTGAAAAATCAAAATTAAATGCGCTAAAAACAGCTAATGCCATGGCCAACATAGCAAAAGTATTTGCTCTATGTGCTGTTGACGGTCTTCCAAAGAGTTTCAAAGCAAAGATAAAGAGTACAGATGAGACAAGTAGTATTATTTCAATCATTTTTCTTAAACATTTCTAATATTCGACCAGTTACTGAAAACCCGCCAACAATATTGAGGGTTGCAAATGCTATTGCAATTAAAACAATAATTTTAAGTAATTGAGACTCTCCTACTTCTGGGTATATAAGAATTGCTGCAATCAATGTAATTCCAGAAATAGCATTGGAACCAGACATCAACGGAGT
>ENA-OSEY01002476-OSEY01002476.1-marine-metagenome-genome-assembly--contig:-NODE-2476-length-11933-cov-3.699224_pt1 | contig 11933 bp, 14 predicted proteins | sample MGYA00248465_ERZ534230 | MGnify/ENA primary metagenome ERZ534230 (study PRJEB26409, sample SAMN06344110) | marine metagenome | isolation source: Sea water from surface | place: Atlantic Ocean:Southern... | reverse complement strand
AATTTTAGATAATAACGCAATTAACATTCAAAAAAAATTAAGTTCTATCCAAGGTAAAAACAATCTTTGGTTTTGTGGAGCTTGGACTGGCTTCGGTTTTCATGAAGATGGAGTTAAATCTGCGGTTGAAATAGCTAATTCTCATAATATTGATCTCCCTTGGTTCCAATCTAAAGAGGTTTTACACGCAGCTCAGTAATTTAATTATGAATAGTCCTTATGATATCGAAACTATAAAGTTAATAGATGGCAAAATAAGTCATAAGAGAAACATTCATCCGTTTAATGAATTTAATTACAATTGCATTTCGATTTTAATAAATTTAAATAATATTAAAAATAAGAAAAAATTTAATTCAATTTTCTCCATAAATAAAAATAATATGTTTTCATGGTGTGAAAAAGACCATGGCAATAGCAAAGATCATCCTCTTGATTGGGCCAGAGAACAAGTAAGCAAAAATGGTGGTGATGCATCTGGTAAAATTTTACTTCATTGTTTTCCAAAAATTTTCGGGCATGTTTTTAATCCTCTGTCAGTTTATTTTTGTTTTAATAAAGAACAAAAATTAACAGCCTTAATATACGAAGTGAGAAATGTTGTAGGAGGAATTCACTCTTATGTCGCGCTTGTAAGCAATCCTGAAGAAACTCATTTTACTAACAAACTTTTTGAGGTTTCACCTTTTCTTCCCTCAGAAGGTGATTACCGTTTGAAAACTAAATTAACAAATAATAATATTAGTATTTCTGTTAATTATTTTATAAATAATAAAATAATCCTAAATGCTATACAAACTGGAAAAATAAAGCCCTTAACTGTAGGTGCTTTATTAATGAATATTATTAAGGGGTCTGCTTTGCCTGGCAAGCCCATGATAAAAATTCTTATACAAGCCTTAAAGTTGTTGATAAAAGGAGCAAAATATAAGAAGATTTTTGTGTTTAACACACATAAAACAAATTTAACAAAAAGAGTTTAAATAATTTCATGTCTGTTTGGCAAAAAACACTAGAAAAAATGCTACAAAGCTTAACTTTGGGTGAAATAAAAGTTACATTTCCAGATGGCTCATCTAAATTATTTAAAGGATCAAGAAAAGGACCAACCACTGACGTTTGCTTTTTGACTGAAAAGTCAATCAAAGATACTATTTTAGGAGGATCACTTGGATTTTGCGAAGGTGTTATTGATGGCAATATAAATAGTTCATCAATGAGTGATTTGATAGAAATAGGTGGATATCAGGAAAGTGGATTAAATACTTCAGGAAAAGGATACTATTTATTTAAATTAATTAATAAAGTTTTTCATTTATTTAATAGAAACTCAATTAAGAGAGCAAGAAAAAATATTTCAGCCCACTACGATCTAGGGAATGATTTTTATAAACTATGGCTTGATGAAAGCATGACATATTCAAGTGCTTACTTTGGTGAAAAAAAAATAAGTTTGAAAGAAGCTCAAGAAAATAAATATAAACAAATATCTAAAATTGTTGATTTAGCAAAAGATGACAATGTACTCGAAATTGGCTGTGGTTGGGGTGGTTTCGCTGAATATGCAGCGAAAAATTATAAATCAATTATTACTGCAATTACTATAAGTAAAGAGCAATTTGAATTTACAAAACAAAGAATTAACAATGCTAAATTAAGTAAATTAGTTAATACAAGACTTATTGATTATAGAAAAGTCAAAGGTTCATTTGACAGAATTATTTCCATAGAAATGATTGAAGCTGTTGGTGAACAATATTGGCCAATATACTTTAAACAAATAAAGAATTTATTAAAACCTAAAGGCACGGCAGCCATTCAAGTTATAACTATTGATGATAAATTTTTTGATAATTACAGAAAATTTCCAGACTTTATTCAAAAATATATTTTTCCGGGAGGTATGCTGCCATCAATGAAAGCTTTAGAGGATCCAATTAATAATTCTGGTCTGAAAATTGATAAAGTTAATAGTTTCGGAATAGACTATGCATCAACACTTTCCATATGGAGAAATCAATTCAATAAGTCGTGGCCTAGGATTAAAAAATTAGGTTTTGACGAAAGGTTCTATAGAATGTGGAACCTGTATTTTTCCTATTGTGAAGGAGGTTTCAGATCAGGCTGCATTGATGTTAAGCAAGTCAAACTATCTTCTATAAATTAAATATTATTAAATTTGAAAATACTTTTCAAAAAAGCTTTTACAAGACTTCCCACATAAGGCAAGTGGATAATTAATTGTGTCATTGAATCCCAATAATCAATGTGTTTCACAACTTTGCCTTGACCATTAAACTTTACTTCACTTACACCTTTAATAGCAAAACTCTTCTTATTTCTTTTAAACTTTCCATTTAAAATCCACTTTAAATAAATAGTTAATTTTTTTTCAAAATTTTGAGCGTATGAAAGCTCCAAAATTTGAAATTTGGGATTGTCTATTTTTTCGAACATCTCTGAAAAAATTTTTATAACTGCTTCTTTGCCATTAACTTTGTTGAAAGGATCTTCAAATTCAATGTCATTGGTAAATGTGTTTTTAAGAGTATCCAAATTATTAATTGATAAACTTTCATAAGCAGAAATATATTTTTTTACAAATTCTTTATTATTTTCTTCCATTAGTTTATCAATATCCTGTTTTCCATTTAATCAATCTGTGGGCCAAACTATCAGGTAAAAACTTCAATAAATATAAACTCCAAATTAGAATATTATTGGGAATAAAAACTTCAAATTTTTTGGATGATAATGAATTATATATTAAAGAAGCTGCTTTTTCAGCAGTTATAATGCCAGGTAAAGAATGTTCGCCGACAGGTGTAGCTTCAGTTGAAACAAATCCAGGACAGAATAATTGAACCTTTATTCCATAAGCATCAAGTTCATATCTCAGTGATTCAGCTAAATTTTTAAGAGCTGATTTGGTTGGCCCATAAGCAGCAGCTTTTGGAAGACCCCTCCAACCTGTGGGCGAAGTAATTATAGCAATATGACCAGATTTTTGGGAAATCATTTTTGGAATTATTTGTTCAAGAGAATTTATAACTCCCATATAGTTAATTTCCATATGTTTCTGAAATACATTAGAGTCAAAGTCATTTATAGATACAGATGAATATACACCTGCATTCAAAATCGCTAAATCTATATTTTCATATTCTTTTTCCAATACTTTAAATGCTTTTTTTATATCTGACTTTAAAGTTACATCTGCCTGACAAACTAGACTTTGATTTCCTGTTTGTTTATTAATTTTTTCTAATTTATCTTTTCTTCTTGCAGTAAGAGCAATTTTCCAGCCTTTTTGTGCAAACTTATAAGAGAGTTCTTTTCCTATTCCAGAACTTGCTCCAGTAATCCAAACTATTTTTTTATTTTTCATCTCAATATTATTCAAAAATAATTTCTTTAACAAAAGTAAATATTTTGAAACCTTTGAATAAAACAATCATAATATAAAATATTAATTTTTATTTATAAATTATCAACATAATGCTAATATTATATATTATATAAAATTTTGATAAGGCACAGACATGGATATATATTCTTCAAATAACTCTCTAATTTCATCTCTATTGGGTAAAAAAACAAATGACTTCGTTTATGTTTTATTAACTTCTATAATAGGTTCATTTCTTTTGGCTATTTCATCTAAAGTGCAAATACCTCTGACACCTGTTCCAGTAACGTTACAGACATTAGTTTTACTCGTAATGAGTATGTTTCTAGGCTGGAGAGGTGCACTTGGAGCCACTAGTCTTTATTTGTTCCAAGGTGCAATTGGATTGCCTGTTTTTGCTCACGGAGGAGGCTTTGTTATTTTATTTGGTCCAACAGGTGGGTACTTGTTTGGATTTTTAATAGCTTCTTTGGTTGTTGGCTATTTAGCTGAAAAAGGATGGGATAAGTCGGTTGTATTAACATTTACTTCCATGACTATTGGAACATTAATTATTTACTTATTTGGTGTAATTTGGCTTTCTTATTTGAAAGACTTGAATACTGCTCTTGTGTTTGGATTATTACCTTTTATTACTCCTGATATTTTAAAAATTTGCCTGGGTACTTGCTTAGTTTCAGCAGGATGGGAAATAGGTGAAAAATTTATAAATAGGAAAATCTAAGTACATATTTTAATACTTGAGTATATACTTCCTCTTATTTCAGAATTTTCAAAATTAATAACTGCTACATTATTTTCAAACTGAAGTTTTACAGAGAATGGTAAAATGCCTTCATGCCATTCTTCAATTCCAAAATACCTTAAACGTACTTTTATTTTTTGATTTGGATCAAACCATGGATTTACATTATTAGAATCAATATTTGCTTTACCTTCAGCTAGTATTGATAAACCTCTATCAAAAAAATTAATTTCCTGACTATCTGTTGAATAAATTGGTGTTATTACATTAAGTTCTTTTCGTTTTGGTTTTTCACATTTTGAGGGCTTGTTCAGAGACTTTATTGATGTTGTAATTTGCTCAATCGATACTCCTTTAGCGAGAGAGTTTGAAGATAATTTAATAATTTCGTTTAAATTACTATCAGGTTTTTTGGATACTTCAATATTGAGTTTTTCTATTAGTGTTTTATCTACTTCAGACTGAAGTTTTAGATCTCCTAATTCTTTATTAAGCTCTTTAAATTCATTAGCTATTCTTATTAATTCAGATGAATGAACTGCAATAATATTATTTCTATCTCTTACGCCAATTTGCCAGGCTATAATTGCAACAATAAGAAGAATTAAGATATTTATTAATATAGAAATTAATTTTTTTATTCTTTTATTTCTATATTTTTTTGCAGTATCAAAATAATCCATATTTAAACCAATTAATTAATAACTTAAATACTAGAAATTAAATATTTTTCCAAGTATTTCTAAATATTGTAATTAATTGTTTATAGTGTATTGGTTAGTTTAATTATGCAAAAAAAACCACGTTCTTGGCAGAGAATGCTATCAGGAAGGAGATTAGATTTATTAAACCCTTCTCCTTTAGATATAGAAATTGAAGATATTGCTCGAGGCATCTCAAGGGTTGCTAGGTGGAATGGACAGACTTCTGGAGAGTATCCTTTATCTGTGGCGCAGCACAGCGTAATTGTAGCTGAATTATTAAAAAGTTATAATGAAAATATTGAAATCAAATGGCAATTAGCTGCCCTCCTTCATGATGCTGCAGAATACATTATTAGTGATATGATTACACCATTGAAATCATTTTTAGGAGAGGAATACATCCAATTAGAAGAAAAAATCCAATCAGCTATTAATATAAGATTTTCTTTACCAGGTGAAATCCCAAAAAGGATTTATAAATTAATAAAGAATTGTGATAGGCAAACGGCATTTATAGAAGCAATTCAATTAGCTGGTTTTACATTGAAAGAAGCAAAAAAAACTCTCAAAATGCCAAAATTGATACCTGACTATAAAATTATACCAATTTCTGCAAATAAAGCAGAAAAACTATTTTTAAAAAAATTTAAGGAACTTTATTAGCTTATGCAGCAAAAGACAGATGCTGTGAAAAGAGTCGAAGAATTTCTTAAACGAGAAGGTGCTGATGTACAATTGATAAGGTTGTCAGATACTGCAAGAAGTGCAAAAGATGCTGCACTAGCTCTAAATACCGATGAAGGATCAATTATTAAGTCCTTGCTTTTCAGAGTGGATAATGAAGAAGTTAGTCATCCTGTTATGGCATTAATTTCAGGAGACAGAAAGGGCAATGAGGATCAAATTTTAATATCAAGTCGTTTAATTGGTAAAATTAAAAGGCCAGATGCTGAATACGTAAAAAAAATTACAGGTTTCAGCATTGGTGGAGTTAGTCCACTTACAATTTCAAAAAATATACCTATTTTAATTGATTATAAATTGAATAGGTTTGATTTACTTTGGGCTTCAGCAGGACATACACATTGGGTGTTTTCTATAAAATTTAATGATCTTATTAAATTAACCAATGGAATTGTTATTACTAATTTATCTCAGGTTTAATTATGACAAAAAAAATTAATGTTTATTTTTTATTATTTTTTTTAGCTTCCTTTGTATTTTCAAAAGCAAGTAGCGCTGAAATTGATAATTTATTTATTAGTTTAAAAAATGCTAGTGATGTATCGACAGCAAAAAAATATGAAGAGAAAATTTGGGAATATTGGCTTACATCTGGTTCAAATCAAAATAATAATACTTTGATGACAAAAGGCGTAAAACTTATGAAAAGTGGAAAGTTAGATGAAGCTCTCAACTTGTTTATAGATTTATCAAAAAGTGATCCAAATTGGGCTGAACCAATTAATAAAATAGCAACTATAAGATACCTTCAAGGTGATTTTTACGGGTCTATTAGAGATATTCAGTCTACACTAAAAATAGAACCAAGACATTTTGGTGCTATTGCTGGATTGGCACAAATTAATCTTGCTCTTGGAAGATACAATGAGTCACTTAAAAATTTAGATTTTGCTATAAATATTCATCCTTTTATTGGTATTAAAAAACTACGACCAATTTTAATGGATTTAATTGAAAAATCAGAGATATAAATTAATTTCTTAATGCTGCTATATTTTTTGAATAATTAGCATTTCTGTTTGAGGCAAATATAGAACTTCCTGCAACCAATACGTTCGCTCCAGCATTAATTACATCTTTTGAGTTTAATGGACTTATTCCTCCATCTACTTCTAATAAAATATCCCTATTATCTATCAATGTTTTTGTTAAAGCAATTTTTTTGAGCATACTTTGAATAAACTTTTGACCACCAAAACCCGGATTAACTGTCATAATTAGTATTAAGTCTATCTCATCTAATACATTTTCAAGAAAGTTAATATCTGAATGAGGATTTATAGCAACTCCTGCCTTACATCCTTTTGATTTAATATAATTCAAAGTTCTATCCAAATGATTACAAGCTTCAATATGAACTGTAATAATGTCACTGCCTGCATCAATGTATTCATCTAACAAAAAATCTGGATTACTAACCATTAAATGAACATCGAAGACTAATTTTGTTAATCCTCGGATAGATTTTATTAATGGGGGGCCAAAAGTTAAATTTGGTACGAAGTGGCCATCCATTACATCTAAATGAATGAAGTCTGCACCAGCTTTTTCAATATCTATTATTTCATTTTTAAGATTAGAAAAGTCACTTGCTAAAATTGAAGGAGCTATTTTAATATCATTATTCATAAAAACAATTCAAAATAAATTTTTTTTAACTATATAAAATAATATTATTTAAATTCCTACTAAATTCATAATTATGCGCTGGCGACACTTACTAATAACGATCTTTATCATACCTTACTTAATAATTTACGCAATTATTGCAATTTTTTTTATAGATTTAATTTCTGGGATTAATTGGATACTCGATTTATTGGTATATGCAATATTTGGTTTTTTATGGATAATTCCCACTATCCCTTTTGTAAATTGGCTAGCTAAAAACGAAAGTTAAATAATATTTGTTTTTTTTCTTAGTTTAGGATCATCTGCAGTTGGAAGAAATCCGCCAGATTGTAGTGACCATAATTTTGAATAATGACCTTTATTTTTTATGAGTTCATTATGTGTTCCAACTTCTATAATTTTCCCTTGATCCATAACTATTAATCGATCAAGTTTGTTAATCGTTGATAGTCTGTGTGCAATCACGAGCGAGGTTCTGTTTTCAAGAATATTTGTCAGTTGAGTTTGAATTGCAGACTCTACTTCGCTGTCAAGGGCACTTGTTGCTTCGTCTAAAACAAGAATTGGAGCATTCTTTAAAATAACTCTTGCTATAGCTATTCTCTGTCTTTGCCCACCTGATAAACGAACACCTCTTTCACCAACGTAAGCATCAAAGCCTTTTCTTCCATCTTTATCTTCTAGATCCAAGATAAAGTCATATGCTTCAGCTTGTTTGGCTGCTTTGAAAAGTTCCTCATCATCAGCATTGGGATTTCCATATAAAATATTATCTTTTATTGATCTATGGAGAAGAGCTGTATCTTGTGTAACCACAGCTATATTTGACCTTAATGAATCTTGTGTAACTTTAGAAATATCATTGTCATCAATTAAAATTTGTCCATCATCTAGATCATACAAACGGAGTAGTAAATTAACAATTGAACTTTTACCTGACCCTGAACGACCAACTAAACCAACTTTTTCACCTGGTTTAATTTTAAAATTTAAAGCTTCAAATAGTCCGCCTGGCATACCGTAATTAAACTTTACATTTTTAAACTCTATTTGGCCCTTATGCACTGATAGGTTTTCAGCATTTTTAGCATCAATTACAGTTGGTTTTTTTGATATAGTCTCCTTACCCTCATCTATAGTTCCAATGTTTTCAAAAAGGAAACTTATTTCCCACATTATCCAGTGTGACATATCTCCTATTCTGTATGAGAGGGGGAAAGCCGCAGCTACTATAGTTACTGTGACAATATCTTTTGTAAGTAGAAATAAACCAAAACCTACTGTTCCAACAATAAGCATTGCATTTGAAATAGACATTAAAAATTCCATTAAAAATGAAATTCTCATAACTCTTGCCCAGCCAAAATTAAAATCATCAATTGCTTCAGCGGCTCCATCTATTTCGTGATTCTTTCTTGCAAATAACTTTACAATCCCAATGTTTGCATAAGAATCTACAATTCTTCCTGTCATTTTACTTCTCAGAAGTGAGTGTTTATGGCTTAAGTCTCTTACTTTTGGCATCAGGAAAACTAATACGTATAAGAATACAAGTGACCATAGAAAACTTGGTATTGCTAAAATCAAACTTGATTGAGCTAATATAAATATTGCTCCACCAAAATATAAAATCATATATAGAATGACCTCAAAAAATTTAAGTACTACACCCCTTACAGCTTGCCCCGTCTCTATGACTCTATTTGCTAATCTTCCTGCTAATTCATTTGTAAAATAACTTAAATCTAGTCCAAGGACATTTAAATGACTTTGCCATCTTACAATATTAGCAAAACCTGTCATTAGAGACATATCTACTAAAGCTGCTGTTAAAATTTGTACTAAAGGCCTTAGAATAAGAAAAAGACACGCGTAACCTAACATATAATAAAAGTTGTCTTTAATCATCGCGCCAATATCATTAGTTTCCAGAATTTGATTTATGATAATTCCAAAAACCAAAGGAAGAGAAAGATCAATCAAGACTGTTAATAGTTGCAAAACAAATAGGCAAAATATCGTTAATTTAATTTGTTTTGAAAAATGAATAATAAAACTGAATAACTTTTCTGGAGGCGCAATGTTATTGCCAAACCTCATTGGATCTGTAATTCTTTCAAAAAAATTAAGTTTATGTCTGGAAAAAGTTTTCATTGATTATAATAAAATAACTACTAATGAATTTAATTTCAACTTTATAGAAAATTATATGAACGATAGAAAAAAAAGTATTTTAATTACAGGTTGCTCTTCAGGAATTGGCCTTGAAACTGCAAAATATTTATCACAAAATGGTTGGCAAGTATTCGCTACCTGCAGAAAAAAGGAAGATGTTAAAAAGATTAGTTCCTTAGACATAAACTGTTTTCATCTCGATTATAATTCAGAAAAAAGTATAGATCTCGCATTAGATGAAATATTAAAAATTACTAACGGTAAATTATATGCAGTTTTTAATAATGGTGCTTTTGCTCTTCCAGGTGCATTAGAAGATATTCCCTCTGATGGAATGAAAGAAATTTTTCAAACAAATTTTTTTGGGTGGCATTATCTTACTCGAAAAATTATCCCTGTCATGCGTAAACAAGGCTACGGAAGAATTATTCAATGTTCATCAATTTTAGGTTTTATTACTTTATCATATAGAGGCCCTTACAACGCTACAAAGTGGGCTCTGGAAGGATACACTGATACTCTTAGACTAGAGTTACAAGGCACTGGAATAAATGTAATTTCTGTGAGACCTGGACCCATTAAAACACTTATTAGAGAAAATTCATTTCTGCACTTTAAAAAGTGGGTTGATTGGGAAAAAAGCTATCTAAAAAGAATTTATCAAAAATTTCTAATCCCTAAATTAAAAAAAGAAAGTAATTCATTTTTCAATAAATTATTTGAATTAAAGGCAATTGATGTAGCTAAAATTATTCACCATTCATTGCATGTTAAAAATCCAAAATTTATTTATAACGTAACCATACCAACAAAATTTATGTATTTTATGGTAAGAATTTTATCGAAGAAAAATCTTCACAAATTATTATTAAGAAATTCCGAGCCTAATCAAATGCCAAGAGAAACATAAGATTCTGCTATTCTTTCAATAGCTATAACCATTGAAGCCATTCTCAAGCTTTTTATTCTTTTATCTGAATGGAACCTATCACTCATTGCCTTATAGCCAGTTCTCATTGTGTCGTCCAAACCAGATCTCACTAAAGATAATTCAGTTGGGCCTTGCATTACACTAGCCTTTAAATCATCTGGAAATTCTTTCCCAGTCATTTTTTCAACAGCTTTTATAATTGACAAATTTTGATTTTCAACTTCTCTTCTTTGCATACGGCCAAATCTTATATGTGTAAGGTTTTTCACCCACTCAAAATATGAGACTGTAACACCACCAGCGTTGGCGTACATATCAGGAATAATAACAACACCATTTTGTTCTAAAATTTTGTCCGCTTCATATGTAATAGGTCCATTAGCTGCCTCTATAATTAAATTAGCTTTAACTAAATTTGCATTTTCTTTGGTTATTACACCTTCCATTGCTGCAGGAATTAAAATTTCACAATCATTAAACAAAAATTTAGTATTAGGTTTGTTGTATCCTTCAAAGCCTAGTGTTCCCCCTGTATCAATCATGTGATTTTTTAAATCTCTTATATTAATTCCGTTCTCATTGTAAATAACACCATCTCTCTCAATAACAGTAGTTATCTTGGCATTATCTTCTTCGGACAGAAATAACGCTGCATGGTAACCTACATTTCCAAATCCTTGTATGATTACTCGTTTGCCCTCAAGAGAACCATCAAGTTTAGCTAATTTAACATCATTTTTATTACGAAAAAATTCTCGTAGTCCAAATTGCACACCTCTTCCCGTTGCTTCAACTCTTCCTGAAATACCACCTTTATTTACAGGTTTTCCGGTAACACAAGCCCTTGCTGTAATTTCAGATGGGTTTAAGCGTCTGTATTCATCTGCGATCCATGCCATTTCTTTTTCACCACTGCCCATATCTGGCGCAGGCACATTTTGTGAAGGGTGAATTAAATCTCTTTTGGCTAATTCTTGCGTGAATCTCCTTGTTATTTTTTCTAATTCACTTTCACCCCATTCGTAGGGATTTATTACTAAAGCACCTTTCGATCCACCAAATGGTATTTCCATCAAAGCACATTTATACGACATTAGCGCTGCAAGAGCCTCAACTTCATCTTGATCAGCATAAGATGCATATCTAATACCCCCTTTTACAGGTTCCATATGCTCTGAATGAACAGATCTGTAACCTGTAAATGTATAGATTTTTCCTTTTAACCTTACACCAAATCGAACAGTATATGTTGAATTTGCAAGTTTTATCTTATTAGCAAGCCCGTAAGGTAATTTTAATAACTTGGCAGCATCATCAAAGATTGTATCAACTGATTTTAAAAATTCTTTAGTAGACATAATTTATCACCGAAAATTTTACAGTTTTAAAATGACAATATCATACAGCCCAACAATTTGGTATTTTTAATTTTTTACCTTTATAATTGTAAGCAGTTTCCCTTGACAGGGTTGAAGCATAAATACAATTTTAATATCTAACTTATTTTGTAAATTTTATATGTGCTAAGATATATTTAGCTATTAAAAAAGTGAAAAAAATATGTTTTACAATTATTGGCTTTTTTGCTTTCTA
>ENA-OSEY01002475-OSEY01002475.1-marine-metagenome-genome-assembly--contig:-NODE-2475-length-11936-cov-3.548697_pt1 | contig 11936 bp, 13 predicted proteins | sample MGYA00248465_ERZ534230 | MGnify/ENA primary metagenome ERZ534230 (study PRJEB26409, sample SAMN06344110) | marine metagenome | isolation source: Sea water from surface | place: Atlantic Ocean:Southern... | reverse complement strand
CCGCAGAATTTCCAAATATATTAGTTAATGGTGCTGGAGGTATAGCTGTGGGAATGGCAACTAATATTCCTCCTCATAACCCAGTTGAAGTTATTAATGCTTGTAAAGCACTCATTAATAATGTCGATTTATCAATTGAAGATCTAATGGAATATGTTAAAGGTCCTGATTTTCCAACATCCGGTTTCATTCTTGGAAAATCTGGTATAGTTGCTGCCTATAAAACTGGAAAAGGCGGCATAGTAATGAGGGCTAAAGTTGAAGTTATTAGCAATGATAACGCCAGAGATAAGATAATTATTACAGAAATACCATATCAAGTTAATAAATCTCTATTATTGGAAAAAATAGGCGAATTAGTAAGAAGTAAAACTATTGAAGGAATATCAGATTTAAGGGACGAGTCTGATAGGAATGGTATGAGAATTGTAATTGATATAAAAAAAGATACTCAAGGGGATGTGGTACTTAATCAACTTTGGAAACATACTAGGCTTCAATCTACCTTTTCAATAAATATGTTAGCTCTTGATAATGGTCAACCAAAACAAATGAATTTAAAAGACATTTTATTGTCTTTTAATAAATTTAAACAAGAAGTTGTTTTAAATAGAACCAAGTTTTTATTAAATAAAGCTAGAGATAGAGCTCATATTTTGACTGGTTTGCTAGTGGCACTAAAAAATATTGATGAAATCATCAAAATTATTCGTGGTTCTAAAGACGGCGAAGAGGCTAAATTAGAATTATGTAATAAATTTTGGAAAGCAAATGATATTGAAAAATATATTGAACTGATTGATGACCCTGATAACAAAGTTATCGACGGTGCATATAAATTATCTGAATTACAAGCAAAAGCTATTTTGGATCTTAGGTTGCAAAGATTAACAGGGCTTGAATCTGAAAAAATAACATTAGAAATCAACGAGTTATCAGATAATATAAATCAATATCTTTCTATAATTTCTGATAATGATGTATTAAAAAAATTAATTATATCTGAATTTGATGAAGCAATAAATAAACTTAATTATGAAAGAAAAACCACAATAACTGATAGTTATGTGGATCAAGATGATGAAGACCTTATCCAAAAAGAAGATATGGTTGTAACAGTAAGCCATCGTGGATATATAAAAAGGGTTCCTTTATCAACATATAAAGCTCAAAGAAGAGGTGGTAAGGGCCGTTCTGGCATGAAAATGAGAGATGAGGATATGGTTACATCGTTATTTGTAACAGATACTCATACACCTATTTTATTCTTTACCTCTAAAGGTATGGTCTATCAATTAAAATGTCATAAATTGCCAATTGCAGCACCTCAGGCACTTGGAAAAGCAATGGTTAATTTACTCCCAATTGATACAACTGAAAAAATACAAACAGTAATGCCAATGCCATCTGAAAAAGATAGTTGGAATGATTTACAAATTTTATTTGCAACGAAAAATGGAAACGTTAGACGAAATCAACTCAATGATTTTGTTAATATTAGGCAAAATGGTAAAATTGCAATGAAATTGCATAATGATGATGAATTAGTTTCTGTACTACCATGTAATGCGACAGATAACTTTTTCTTAGCTACACGACTTGGTAAAGCTATCAGATGTGATATTAATGATGTTAGAATATTTGTTGGACGTGATTCATCTGGGGTAAGAGGTATAAAACTTAAACCAAATGATTATGTTGTTTCAATGTCTATAGTTAATCCAGATATCAAACAATATGTCTTATCTGTCACAGAAAATGGTTTCGGTAAAAGGACTATAGTTGATGATTACAGAATCACTAATAGAGGTGGTCAAGGTGTTGCTAATATTGAATGTTCTGATCGAAATGGTCCAGTTGTATCTTCATATATAGTTTCGTCTGATGATGAGATCATGCTTGTAACAAATGTTGGAAAATTAATAAGGTTAAAGGTTCATGAGAATGATAGTAATTCTATAAGAGTAACTGGAAGAAAGACACAAGGGGTCAAACTATTTGATGTGTCAGAAGAAGAAAAAGTAGTATCTGTAGCATTACTTCTCGATAATGATGATGATGCAGAATAATTAATTTATCATTATGAGAATTGTATTATGAAAATTGGATTATACCCAGGAACATTTGATCCTTTAACAAACGGGCATTTAGACATAATAGTTAGATCATCTAAGTTATGTGATAAATTGATAGTAGCTGTTGCAAAAAACACATCAAAAAATCCACTTTTTTCAATTGATAAGAGAATAAAATTAATTAATGAGGCAATTAATGTTAATAATGTTGAGGATGATTTAATACACGCTGAAGCATTTGATAATTTGTTGATTGATTTTGCAAAAATTAATGAAGTTTCCATGATAATTAGAGGCTTAAGGGTTGTTTCTGATTTTGATTATGAATTTCAAATGGCTGGAATGAATAAAAGGTTAAATACTGACATTGAAACTGTCTTTTTAATGGCTTCTGAGACAAATCAATTTATTGCTTCAAGATTTGTTAAAGAAGTTGCTTCTTTAGGTGGTGATGTATCATCCTTTGTACCTGATAATGTAAATAATGAAATAATTAAAAGATTTAACTTGATAAAATAAATATTTTAAAATAATTTCACATTATGAATGGGCCCGTAGCTCAGTTGGTAGAGCAACTGACTTTTAATCAGTGGGTCGCAGGTTCGAATCCTGCCGGGCTCACCACTTTAATATTGATTAGTTAAATTAATTTTTCTTTTAAGTTATAATTTCTTTTTAATAAATGATCTTTCTTGATTAAACATAAGTTTCTAACTATAAAAGATTATCATATTATTTATTAATTAATTGGGGAGTATATATGAAATCGTTATTAATAAAATTTTTAGCAGCATCAGTAATTGTGTTTGGTTCTATAAATTTTGTAGTTGCTGAAACAACTATGAGAATATCTCTACAATTACCACTTAAATCGCATTTAGGTCAAAATTTATTACTTTTCAAAAAAGAGGTTGAAAGTAGATCAAATGGCGATATTAAAGTTGAAATTTATGATTCTGCTCAACTTTATAAAGATAAAGAAGTCCCAGCTGCAGTTGGTTCTGGTTCAATTGAATCAGGAGTTGCTTCACTTACTAGATATGTCGGGGATATACCTGCTGTAGATTTATTTTATCAACCCTTCTTATTAAATACAGATCAAAAAGTAAGAAAGGCTGTTTCAAAAGGATCCTCAATAAGAGGCCCTATAGATGATGCAATAAAGGGCACAGGTTCTACCGTATTATGGTGGCAAGCATATGGAAATGCAATTATGCTTTCAAATGGTCAAGCTATTAAAAATCCATCTGACATGAAAGGAAAAAAAGTTAGAGTATTTGGAAAAACATTGGGTACTTTTGTTAAAGCATCTGGTGGGGCTCCAACTTTAATTTCTGGTTCGGAACAATACCTTGCTTATCAAAGAGGTACTGTTGATGTGGGTATGACTGGAGTTTCTGGAGTAAAATCTAGAAAACTTTTTGAAGTCATGGATACGATAACAAAAACAAATCATGGTGTTATTGAATTTATTGTAGTAGCCAACACAAAGTGGTTTAATAGTTTATCTGCTAAACAAAAAGATGTGATTATAAAATCTGCTGAAATAGCTGAAAAAGATGTTCGAAATAATGTAGCTAAAATTGAACAGGAGGCATATGATTTGGCTAAATCTAAAGGCATGAAAATAGTAACACCAAGTAAATCAGATATTGACGCATTTAAAGCAGCTTCCAAGCCAGTTTATGATGATTATAAAAAGAATGCTGGATCACTCGGGGCGCAACTTTTAGATGCCGCATCAAAATTATAATTTTAAATAAGAGAGAGTTTTATACTCTCTCTTTTTTTACTTATGAATTACTTTGAAAAATTAATAGATTATGCAGCTTGGTTTTCTGCTTGGCTTTTTTGTTTAGCGGGGTTCATGCTTTCTTATGAAGTAATGGCGAGATATTTTTTTCTATCACCAACCATTTGGGCTGCAGAACTTAGTCAAATTTCATTAATTTATGGAACATTATTAGCTATGCCTTGGGCATTGAAGTCAAGAAAACACATACAAATTAACTTAGTAATAAATAAATTATCTAAACCTTACAAAAAAATTATAAATATATTAATGTTGACAATTTTAATAATTTTTTCCTTATATGTTATGATATTCGGTTTTGACATTTTTTATGATTCTTTCCATAGAGGAAGAACTACAGGAAGCTTACTTAATTTACCATCTTGGATAGCAGAATTATCAATTCCTTTTTGTTTTTTATTATTACTAATACAATCTTTTTTAGAAATAATAAAACTTTTAAAAAATATAGAGCCACCAGAAAGTAATCACTAAAATGACTATTTTAATCGTATTATCATTAATGTTTATATTATTGTTGTCTGGTTTACCTGTTTCTTTTTCTTTAGGTTTTCTTGGTCTTGCAATGTTAATTTTTGGTGGATTTTCCCCATTAATGGCACCTCAAGCAATTTTATCTACATTAGACGGCTTTATATTGCTTGCTGTTCCTCTTTTTTTGTTAATGAGTAACGTTCTTTTAAAGGGTGGTTGCGGGAAAGATTTATTTAATGCTGTTCAAGCTTGGGTAGGGCATTGGCCTGGAGGGTTAGCTGTAGCTACAATAATATCCTGTGGAATTTTTTCTGCAATATCAGGTGTTTCTGTTGCAACTGCAGCAACAATAGGAGTTGTTGCTATCCCTGAAATGATTAAAAGAGGATATAATAAAAATTTTGTTTATGGACTTTTGGCAGCTGGTGGGACTTTAGGAATTTTAATACCACCAAGTTTACCAATGATTGTTTATGGTTTTATCACAGAGGAATCGGTGATTGCTTTATTTCTTGCTGGTATAGGCCCAGGAATTTTTTTAATCTCTTTATTTATTATCTATTCAATAATTTACTCAAAATTTTTTGGTGGCTTTAAAAAATTAGATCCTAGTTCATGGGAAACGAAAAAGAATACTTCTAAAAAAGTTATACCTACAATAATACTTGCTTTTTTAATACTTGGTGGAATTTATACTGGTGTTTTCACACCAACGGAAGCAGCGGCTGTTGGTTTTTTTCTATCACTAATAATTACTGTTCTTATTTTGAAAACATTAACTTGGAATGATTTTAAAGACGCAGTTTTTGAATCCATGGTTACAACAGCAGCCATCTTAATCATAGTAGCGTGTGCAAAGACTTTTGGTAAAGCGATTGCTCTCTATAGGATACCTCAAGACATTTCTTATTTCATAAGTTCAAATATAGATACAAAAGCTTTCTTTATGATTGTTGTTTGTTTAATTTTAGTTGCAATGGGACTAGTTTTTGAAACTTTGTCAATGGTTATTATAATGGTTCCTGTTTTATTACCAGCTGCAATGGCGATGGGTGTGGATCCTATATGGTTTGGAATTTTTATGGTAATTATGGTTGAATGTGCTCTTATAACCCCTCCAGTTGGCCTAAATCTTTACGTGATACAATCAGTAGCAAAAACACAATTGGGAGAGGTTGCAAAAGGTGTTTTTCCATTTTTAATAATGATGATATTCACGGTTTTTATAATGTATATTTGGACTGATTTAGCTTTATACATTCCTTTTAAACTCTAATTAAGGTGTTGAAATGAAACAAAAAAAATCAAAAATTTTAAGAGACTTATTAAAAAATAATAATTTTTTACCTGTGCCATCTTGTTTTGATGCTCTTTCAGCTAAGTTAATTGAGCAAGTTGGTTTTAAATTAATGTTTATGTCAGGTTTTGCAGCATCTGCATCTAGAATTGGTCAACCAGATTTAGGTGTAATGACACTTACAGAAGTTTTAGATCAATTAAATAGTATTACAGACGCCTCAACTATACCTCTTATTGGTGATGGTGATACTGGATACGGTAATGCTATGAATGTTATCAGAACTGTGAAGAGTTTTGCCAAAATTGATTGTGCGGGTGTATTAATTGAGGATCAATTATCTCCAAAAAGATGCGGTCACACTCCGGGGAAAGATGTTGTTTCAAGAGATGAAGCTTTTGATAGGATAAAAGCATCAGTTGATGCCAGAGAGGAAAATGATATTTTAATTATGGCTAGAACTGATGCTAATCATACTCACGGAATAAAAGAAGCTATTGAAAGAGCTCAAAAATTTTATGAACTAGGCGCAGATATTTTATTTGTAGAGGCTCCAAAGTCAGAAGATGAAATGAGACTTGTTTGCAAGGAAGTTCCAGGTTATAAAATTGCAAATATTGTTGAGGGTGGATTAACTCCAAATCTAAGTATGAAAGAATTAGAGAGTATAGGTTATAATTTAGCAGTTTACCCTTTAACAGCATTAAGCTCAGCTATGAAAGCTATGGTTGACAGTTTAACTAAACTTAAAACTGATTCTGATAGGTCTAATAATTTAATGAGTTTTGAAGAATTAAGAAAAAGAGTTGGTTTTGATGATTATTACGAGACTTCTTCTAAATATGAAACTTCAAAAAGATAAATAAAATATGAGGAAAAAAATTAAGTCCCCATGCGTTCATGTCTGTAAACTTAAAAATGACGTTTGTATTGGCTGTGGTAGAACAAGTTATCAAATTAGTAATTGGTCAAAGTTTAGATCAAAAAAAAGAGACCAAATCATGCAACAACTAAAAAGTAAGAGTTATTCGCTAAACTTATAACCTGTACCAAATTTTTCTATAAAACCAAATTTTGGTGCTAGCATATGACCACCTGAACACATTAATTTATCTGTACTAACCATATCAAAAAGCATTTTTCTTGTTTTAAGACCTTGTTCCATGTCTACGTCAAATAATAGAGATATATTTGGATTTTCTAATTGTATATTTGGAACATGTAAAATATCACCTAAATTAATGAAGCTTTCATTTGAATCATCTATTCGAAAACCTGAATGTCCTGGCGTATGTCCTGGTAAATCCACAATATGAACGTTTTTTATAATTTCATCTTCGTTAGAAACAGGTATAATTTTTCCATCATATGCTTTTAGAAGTGATTTTGCTAAATCCGCAAAGCCTTTACCATTAATGTCAATATCTTGAAAATTATCTTTGTTCCAAAAATCTATTTCTTTTTCTGGTATTTTTACTGAAGCATTAACAAAGACTGGGTTTCCATCTTCATTTATTGCACCTCCAACATGATCTGGATGTAAATGAGTAAAAAATAAATCAGTAATTTCTTCAGGCTTAGTACCTGCTTTTTCTAACTGTTTAGGAAGAAAACCACAGGTGGGACCAAAAATATCCCTACAACCAGCATCTACTAAAAGCTTTTGATCGTTTTGTTCTACTAGAAAAGTGTTTATGTTACTCAATACTAAATCACTTTCTGCATTATCAGTAAGAGTTTTTTCTAACTCTGGGCTTATATTTTTAAGTACTTCTTTTGGTAAATTTAAATAACCATCTTCCAGAACAGTAACTTTTACATTTCCAATTTTTACATTATTTAAATCACTCATTGTTTTCCCTATAAATAATTGATCTTGCTAAATACATATATTCTAAAATTAAAGTAAAATTACCTTTAATACAATAGACTTATCTACTGATATTTAAAATTTTTACAATCTCGTTTAGACCATCTGTTAGAGCAGCTGGTCCTGGTTGTAAAATTAAAGGAGATTTTATTTCATAAATTTTATCATACTTGACAGCATTTACTTTATTCCAGCCTTTTCTATTTTTTATTTGATCAAAGTTAACTTTTTTACCACACCAAGATCCTATTATTATATCTGGATTACCTTTTATAACATCTTCTTCAGATATAATTCTATCTTTAGCAAGTTCATTTAATGATTTTTTATAAAAAATATCTTCTCCACCGGCTATATTAATTAATTCTGAAACCCATTTTAAACCAGTTATGAGAGGATCATTCCATTCTTCAAAATAAACTTTTAACTTATTGTAATTATTATATTTATTTTCTATTTGATAAATATTATTTTTTAATTTTGATATTAAATTTATTCCTTTTTGTTTTATGTCTAACAAATTAGAGATAGTTTGTATCATATTAAAAATGCCTTCAATATCTCTTTGGTTGAAACATAGAACGCTTTGTCCTTTTTTTATCAAATTGGAAACTATTTCTGATTGAATATCAGAGAATGCCAATATAAGATCAGGTTCTAAATCAATAATTTTATCTATATTAGCTGATATAAAACTTGATATTCTTGGTTTCTCATTTCTTACTTGCTTAGGTCTTGTAGCATAGCCAGTTACGCCAACTATTCTTTTTTCTTCACCCAGTAAATAAATTGTTTCTACTGTTTCTTCAGTTAAGCAAACAATTCGTTCTGGAGGAAATTTTTTCATATAAAATTTAAGATTTAATTTTTTTTAAAATTTTTGCTATCTCTATGCCCATTTCAGGGTTTCCAAAAAAGGGTGCATTCTCGCATGCTTCAATTAAAAACTTTAAATCTTTAGTTTGCTGATATTTATTCCATAGATTTTTCATATATATTTCTTTGTCCATACCAGTACTTTACAAATTTTTTCATTTAAAAACTAATAATATTAATTAAAATAAATTTATTTAAAAAAAGTACAAATATGACATATTTTCAATTTGATAAATTAATGCAGGGTAACCCAGTAGATATAAGTCACCAAGTTACATTAGAAAACTGGAGAAAATATCCCTTTACCAAATGGTCCTTTGTAAATGTTAGAAACATAATACCTACGGCAAAAATACAAACTTGCAATAATCAAGCACCAAATTTTGATAAAAAATACCAAAATCTTTTACAGCTTCAAATTAATCATAATGGGAAGACTAAATATTTGTCAGAAGTATTAAAACTTTGTGATACTGATGCTTTTTTGGTTATGTCAAAGGGAAAATTAATATTTGAATACTTTGATCAATTTACTGACTATTATACTCCCCATATTGTTTTTTCTATTTCTAAATCAATCACTTCACTACTTCTTGGAGTTTTATCTAGAGAAATTAATTTAGATTTAAACACTAAAATTTCAAAAATAATTCCTGAAACTAAAGGTTCAGCATATGAAAACGCAACAGTTAGAAATGTTTTAGATATGAATGTTTCTTCAGGCTTTATTGAAGATTATACCGGTGAAGCTGAAATATTTAAAAAATATAGATCTTGTACTGGTTGGGATTTAATTGATGGTTCAATAAAAGATTTGCCTCTAGGCATGTATGATTTTCTATCTAATTTACCATCTTCCGAGTTATCTCATGGTACAAAATATCATTATTCTTCACCTCACAGTGATTTGTTAGGATGGGTCATTGAAAGATTAACCAATGATAAATATTACAACGTTTTATCAAAATTACTTTTTATTCCCTCACAATTACAATTTTCTTCAAATGTAACATTGGATAGATTAGGTGCCTCAAGATCTGCAGGAGGAATAAGTATTTCTCCATATGATTTATTAACTCTAGCTGAATTAACAAGATGTGAAGGCTCTAACAATAATGGAAACATTATTCCTGAATCATGGATACAAGACTTTGTTAATCCAAGAGATAATTCATGTTATTTAGCTCAAGACAATTTAGAGAGGTTTCCTAAAGGAAATTATAGGTCAAAATGGTATCAAACTGGTTTTGGTGAAAATCAATTTTGTGCAATAGGTATACATGGTCAAAATATATGGGTTAACCCTAAAAAAGAATTGACGATTATAAGGATGTCTTCGGCATCAGATCCAATTAATATAAAAACTGAAGAATTAATGTTCTCTGTTTTTGAAGAGATAGGTAATTATTTATAATTTTTTGAATTAGAATTAAAAAATTAATTACAGCTTGAACAAGTGCCAGATATTTCTATGGTATGATTCTTATATGTACTTCCAAATCTTTCGCAAGTTTTATTTAACTGGTCTGTAATTTCTTGATCTTCAAGTTCAATGATATTTTCACAATTATCGCAAATTAAAAAAAATGTAGAATTTTGATTTGAACAATTAATTTTACTGCAGGCTACGAATGCATTTTTACTTTCAATTTTATGAACCTTACCTAATTCAATTAATTTATCTAATGCTCTATAAACTTGAGTAGGGGACTTAATTCCTAATTTTTGTGTTTCAAAGAGAATATTATATGCCTTTAAAGGTTTATCAGATGCCTGTAAAAGTTTGTGTACTGTTTCCTGATTAAATGACAATTCTAACATAACTTCAAAATATCAAATTTTTGATTTTTGCACAATAGTCATTCCTTTTTTGAAAAATAAGGAGATGATGAAAAGCATTAATGAAGCAACTATAATACTTGGTCCTGAAGGAGTGTTTAATTCTAAAGAACAAAATAAACCTATTACAACAGATAAAATGCCACCAATGATTGAAAAAAACATCATTTGAATTGGGCTCGTACTAAAGTTTCTAGACATGGCAGGCGGTATTAATAGCAAACCTGTAATTAATAAAACACCAATCATTTTGATAGATATAGCAATAATACCAGCTAAAATCACAGTAAATATATAATTTGAAACATCAGGGTTCATTCCCTCAGCTTTTGCAAGGTCATAACTTACAGTTGCTGCGAACAAGGATTTCCAGATATAAAATAAGACTAATAAGATTAAACTCCCTCCTAGCCAAATTATAATTATGTCATTTGTAGTTACAGAGAGTATATCACCTAGTAATAGTCCCATTAAATCAAAACGTATTGTTGTAAGTATTGCAATAAAAACAAGGCCAATTGCGAGCGAGGAATGAGCAAGCAAACCTAGTAAAGCGTCACCAGCTAATTTAGTTTTCTTTTGTAAAACTATTAGAAGTAAAGCAATAATTCCAGAAATTACAAAAACAGATAAAGATAAATCAATATTTAATATGAAACCTATCGTGACTCCAAGCAAGCCCGAATGAGCAAGAGTATCCCCAAAGTAAGCTAATCTTCGCCAAATAACAAAACATCCTAATGGACCGGCAACAATAGCCATCCCTATACCAGCTAAAAGTGCTCTTGTGAAAAAATCATCTAGGATCATTTTGAAATACTTCCATCTTGATTGTGAGTATGGTTATGATCATGTCTGTACAATGAAATAGCAGAAGCTGCAGTTTCTCCAAATAGTTCAATGTAAGCTGGGTTTTTTGCTACATCTTGAGGTGTTCCAGAACAACAAACATGACCATTTAAGCAAATTACATGATCTGTTGATGACATAACAAAATGAATATCGTGAGATATAAGTAATATACCACATTCAAGTTTATCAGATATTTCTTTAATTAAATTGTATAGTTTAATTTCTCCATTAAAATCAACGCCTTGGACTGGTTCATCTAAAATCAAAAGTTCAGGATTTTTTGCGATTGCTCTGGCGATCATAACTCTTTGAAATTCACCACCAGATAAGTTTAAAAGATTTTTATAAGTAAGATGATCTACACCTGTTAATTGTAAACAATTTCTTATTTCAAATTTATTAAGTTTAGATGTCATATTCATAAAATCTATAACTCTAAGTGGTATTGCCCAATCTATATTGATTTTTTGTGGTACGTATGCAACTCTACTAGTATTAATTTTTACGGTTCCTTCGTCTGGTTCAATTATATTTAGTACAATTTTCCCTGTAGTGGTTTTTCCAGAGCCATTAGGCCCTATTAAAGTTACAATTTCTTTTTTATTTATTTCAAGTGAAACACCTTTTACAAGCCATTTTTCTTCTCTGAAAACACCTGCATTATTTAATTTTACTAATAGATTATTTTTTTTCATTTTATTATTGATATAATATTTTCAATGATGTAATAATATAACATTACGTATTTTGATGTAAACAATATATTTTGCATTCATCACTGATATAATAAGAGGATTATTTATGTATAAGTCAAACAAAATAAAAAACATTTTCAAATTT
>ENA-OSEY01002474-OSEY01002474.1-marine-metagenome-genome-assembly--contig:-NODE-2474-length-11939-cov-1.962401_pt1 | contig 11939 bp, 11 predicted proteins | sample MGYA00248465_ERZ534230 | MGnify/ENA primary metagenome ERZ534230 (study PRJEB26409, sample SAMN06344110) | marine metagenome | isolation source: Sea water from surface | place: Atlantic Ocean:Southern... | reverse complement strand
TTTTTTATTTTTTTTTTTTAATGATACGGCGACCACCGAGATCTACACTCTTTCCTACACGACGCTCTTCCGATCTATGAAAGCAATAAAAAGATTGCCAACGCGGATAAAACTACTGCAAGACTGGTTAGAGAACTTTTGCGTTTCGGAACAGCTTCAGATTGAGAGATCATTTAGGTTGTAATCTTTTATTATCTTTTCCCAATTCTCTTTGTTTACCGCCAATTCCGCCTGATGGCCCCGCATGGGAAGGTAATCAAACGTCGACTCTTCGGGATGCATCTCGGCTCTCGCGTTTATTGCGTATCCTATTACTTTAGAGCGTTCAAATACGCGGGCTTCATCATAAACAGCGTCTGAAGACTCGCTGAGCGCCCCCCTCGCACCGATGACCGACTTTCTACGATGAAAACCAAACGTTAGAGAGATTCGTAGATCGTTTGAGGTGTTCGCAAAGGAACCATGCAAAGCTTGTCGGTTTACGACGGTAACATCGCCTGCATTGCAGGCAAGCGGCACAGCGTCGGGCATAAGCTCCGAGTCGGAACCCTCTAATAGACGTCGTTTAATGTCGATCTTCCCTAACTTATGGGTGCCCGGAACGACCCAAAGACAACTCCTTGCACTGGTATCGTATAGTTGGACCTGAAAGTTAAAGCCATGAATGCCCTGATCCCAATCGGGGGATTTCCAGTGCGTTACACCATCCTGATGCCAGGAAACTGAGCCTCCTACACCCGGCTGCTTTACAAAGGTTGCATCATTATAAGGGACAAAGTCATCGCCATTTATAGAGGCTGCAATACCAAGGAGGTCCGGGTGACCATAAAGCCGCAAACCACTCGGCATCGTTTGGCACATGCCATTCATAATGAACACGACCTTTTCATTCACTCGCCTACTCGGAGCCGGCTCATTCATTTTCGTAGGATGACGCCCGTTCAATATGTCAGTTCCTCCCCAGGGATCAGAAAGCGGTTCAACAAGATAGAAGGTGGGCCGAGCGAACTCTTGGCCAAAGGCCGGACGACCCTTCTTGTCGACCGTCGAACCGTTATCAACCGGCGCCCTATCCAGCAAATCAGCCATCTCAACCCGAAGAGAATCAATTTCTGATTGTTCAATAACACCTTCGAATACGTAAAACCCAGTTCGCCAATAGGCCTCGAGAATTTCCTCCTCGAGATTGCCATGTTTGTCAAAACGTACACGGCCTCTGTTTCCTAAGTCTTTTGCTAGGTTTTCACCCTCAGAGATATAGCTCTCCAGTGATTTAGCATGCTCTTCAGCCGTTTGTCGCGCTACTTGCATTCTTGTCCCCCGAAATGGAACCCCTTGATCGAAGGATACACGATAAATCCACTTTTGAGTCGTTATCAAGTCACAGGAAATGTTTAGGATTAAGAATCACTTATGGGTAGCGAAGCCAGTAATCCAATCTGGTAAGCTGTGTGACTAGCGCCACTAATCATTGGGGAGAGATGAAATGGAATGGACACCTGGTAGCTTACCCGAGACTGCGGAACCCAACACTCTAGGCTTAGACGGAAGCCGTTTAGCGAACATAAAACCCTATCTCCAAGGCTATATTGATCAAGGTAAGCTTGCTGGCGCGTCTTTCGCAATTATGAGAGACGAGAGACTGGCCTATTACTTGGCAGTAGGAGAAGCCAGGATAGGAGAGTCCACAATGGATTCCACAACAGTTCACCGGATTTATTCGATGTCTAAGGCGATCACATCTGTGGCTCTATTAACCCTATACGAGCAAGCAAAATTTCAACTAGACGACCCGCTCGAGAAATATCTTCCCGAGTTTGCTGACCCCCAGGTGTTTACAGCGGGTAGCGCGGCTCTGCCCACAAAACGCCATGCCAATCAATCGATTACACCTCGCCATCTGATGACACACACATCGGGCCTTACCTACGGATTCGAGGGAGTTCCTCACGCTGTTGATCAAATGTATCGGTATCACAAAATCGGCGGCTTTGATGACTCCCTTGAAATGTTCAGTCAAAAGTTAGCGAGACAGCCATTAAGATTTGATCCCGGCTCCTCTTGGAATTACAGCTTCGCGACCGACTTACAAGGGCGTTTGATAGAGGTCTTATCCGGCAAACCGTTTGAGGAATATCTGAAAGAAAATATCTTCGATCCATTAGGGATGATTGACACAGGGTTTCACGTAAGGCCGGATCAGATAGAGCGCTTTGCTAATAACTACGCAAGACCAAAAGGACCGCTTGAAATTTTCGATGACGCGATCTCCAGCGAGTATCTGTCTGAGAGAGTCTTCAAATCGGGAGGCGGGGGACTGGTATCGACGCTTCCTGATTATATGCGTTTCGCTCAAATGCTATTAAACAAGGGCGAGCTCGAAGGAACACGAGTCCTGAGCAGAAAAACGGTTGAATATGCAACGCTCAATCACCTGCCAGGGGATCGAGATATGGAGCAAATGGGTGCTGGTGGCTTCTCCGAGTCTGCGTTCACCGGAATCGGACACTGTCTAATTGGATCAGTCTGCGTAAACCCTGCTGCTGCCCCAAATATGCAATCCTACGGGGACTTTGGGTGGGGGGGTGCTGCTGGGACACGCTTCTGGGTCGATCCGGAGGAAGGAATCCAGTGTGTATTCATGACACAGTTTATGCCCGGTGGTAGGTATCCTATTCAAGAGTATCTCCGACACCTCGTTTGCTCTGCAATCATCGACTAAACAGACTGAGAACGAAGATTACCTTTCGCAAAAATAGCCGGCGATCTGACACATTTTTTGCAGCAGCAAACCCTCATCGTGTCAGCTTACCAGTTGGATCCTTTTTATGAGCTCGACCACTAGAGTTTTAGTCTATTATCTTAGATCTTCGGAGGGGTGAATATGGATACAGAAAAAATAGAATGGTTCTTGCGAGGAAACTGGGCCCCGCTAAGTGAGGAAAAAGAGCTTAACGACTTAAAGGTAGACGGATCAATTCCTACCGAGTTAGACGGGATCTATGTAAGAACAGGACCCAACCCAAAAGATGGAAAGGGTTCTCATTGGTTCTTGGGCGATGGGATGGTCCACGGAATAAGACTGAAGAAGGGAAAAGCTGAGTGGTATCGAAATCGCTTCGTTCAAACGCCAGATATCACCGAACCACTAACAGACCCGATGGCTGGGCTCGGCGACCTTCGAAGAGGCAAAGGCAACACACATGTTGTCGCTCACAACGAACAAATCATGTGCCTCGAAGAGGCCCATTGGCCGTGGACAATCAATGCAGATCTAGAGACAACCGGCGTATTAAATTACGAAGGAAAACTCGATTGCTCGATGACAGCCCATCCTAAAGTTTGTCCAGTAACCGGAGAGTTATTGGCTTTCAGCTATTTCTCATTTGAGCAACCCTACCTCAAATATATAAGGGTCAGTGCAGACGGCAAGTTACAGCAGATAGAAGGTATCGAACTTCCTGAGATGGTCATGATGCACGACTTCAATATAACCAGAAACTTCGTGATCTTTATGGATCTACCTCTAGCTCTGGATCTGGAGCTACTGAGTACTGGCATCCCTTTCCGATTTAAAAGAGATAAAGATGCTCGACTCGGGGTCCTTCCCAGAAACGGGGAAAGTTCAGAAATCAGATGGTTCCAGATCGATCCCTGTTACGTTTTCCACCAGGTTAATTCCTGGGAGGAGAACAATAAGATCGTTCTGATCGTCTCTCGCCAGGACTCTGCTTTTGGAGAAGGTTCTGGCGATTACTCCAATGTCGGAAGACTCTATAAATGGACGATAGACCTAGATAGAGGAACCGTTAATGAAGAGCCTATAGACGATAGAGCTGGAGACTTTGGACGCGTCAATGATTCATTTGTGGGCCTGCAATCGAAGTACGGTTACCTCATGTCGCTAGATGGCGCGGGCAATAGTGAGGAACCTGTTTATGGGCCGAACCTGTATAAGTATGACCTGACATCAGGGGCTTGCCAGGAGCATTATCTCGGCCAAGATGTTCGCGGCGCTGAGCCAGTCTTTGCGGCGTCTGCCAGAGACAGCGGAGAGGATGCTGGTTGGATCATGAGCCTGGTACATAGTGAGAAAACGGGGAAATCTAAATTTGTTATCCTTGACGCACAAAACTTTGAGGCGAAACCAGTGGCTACGATCGAACTACCCTTCAGGGTGCCCTATGGGGCACATGGAAACTGGATTCCTGCTGAATCGGTACATTAAAAAATGAGCGCTATCGCAAAAGAACTCCCGGAAGAAGTTAAAATTGCCAGAGATGGAATCCTCGCGTTTGCCGAGCAAGAGGTCATTGCAAGGCATGACGCGAACAGGGCATTTTTTGAGGACCCGCGTCGCCTGTACCGAGAGGATGGTCGATTTTCTGACGAGCTTATCGAGCTCATCAACGAGGTCCGAATGGAATCATCCAGATCAGGTTTTTACCATATGTGTGTCCCCGAGAGCCTAGGGGGTGGAGGCCTAGGCCATTTGGCTTATTACGTTGCTTGGGAAGCTCTGTTTCACAGGTGCGGACCACAAAATTGGCTTATGCTTTATGCCCTCGCGCATTGGGCTTTTGGTCCCAGTCGACTTCTGGAAAAAGTTACCGATGAAGTTAAAGCGACATACCTCCCGGGATTAATGGACGGTTCTAAATCCATGTGTTTTGGACTTACTGAACCGAACGCCGGCTCAGATGCGAGCATGATCTCGACAAAGGCCGTGAGAGACGGAGACGGTTGGAATATCTCGGGAAGAAAAATCTGGACGAGTAATGCACCGATAGCGGACTACTGCGTCGTATTTGCGAGAACCGAGGAGGGAATCAGCGCCTTTATGGTTCCTACCACAGCCGAGGGATTTGAAATTCAACGGGTCATCAAACTATTCGGGCATATCGGCGGCGACGAAGCCGAAATCTCGATGGAAAATGTCTACGTAGAACCATGGCAAGTGGTTGGAGAACTTGGGAAGGGTTTCGCGGCCGCACTTTATGGGGTATCTCTTGGGAGAATTTACAATTCAGCTAGATCAGTTGGCTACGGTCGATGGGCACTCGAGATGGCTATCGATTACTCTAGTACACGAGAAGCTTTTGGCAGCGCGATTAGTGACTACCAGGGGGTCAGCTTTCCGATAGCGGAGTCTGCGACAGAGCTGCATGCGGCGCACTTGATGGGCTTGAATGCTTCTTCTTTGCTCGACCAGGGACAAACGGCGGTCAAGGAACTATCGATGACAAAAGCATACTCCGTGCAGAAGGGATTGAAGGCCGTTGACTGCGCTATGCAAACTCACGGCGCAATGGGTTTTACTAACGAGCTGGGATTGGCCGAGGCCTGGCACTCTCTGAGGATTGTGAATGTCGCGGACGGTACAAACGAAATCCTAAATAAGACAATTGCACAGCGTCTATACAAAGGCGACCTAGAGCTTTGAACTATAGGTTGGAGGGAGCTATCAATGAGTGAAATACCCGGAAACATGACTGAAGTGGATGAGGATTGGCTATTTAGTCTTCTTCAAAATGATACGAAATTCGAGACAGATAAAATCGTGAACATTAACCGAGAGCCAGTCGGTGAGGGCATTGGTCAATCCGGAGAGTTTAATCGTGTTGAAGTCAAGAGCGAGTCAGGTGCCACAACCAACTACTTCTTGAAATTACGTGCACCACTACATGGTCTTCACCCTGTGGCAATGCGTTACAAAATGTATGAAAAAGAGGTTAGATTTTACAACGAGCTCGCAGCGAAAATGGACGTTCGCACACCCAACGTTCTTCATGCAGATTATGATGCATCCGAAGAAAAGGTGGTGCTCTTGATGGAATATATGGACGGATGGTCTTCCCCCGATCAGCTGACTGGTGCTTCTCACCAACAAACCAAAGCTGCACTTAAAGAACTAACCAAAATATCAGCGCCATTCTGGGGTCGGACTCAGGAGGTGGATTGGTTGCCCGATTTTCAAGCTGACTTTCTTCGCGAAACCATAGGGGATATGCAGGCTTGCGAAGCGATTTTTTTTGATCGATTTGGAGAGCATTTGTCTATATCTCGAGAAGACTTCTCAAGGATAGTAGCGTCCTGGTCTACGATTCTAGACAAACTCAGTGACGGAATTCTGACTTTCACCCATTACGATTATCGGGTCGAGAACCTATTTTTCTCGCAAGACGCAGAGCGGGTTGCGGTCATTGACTGGCAGCTCATCGCCGCAATCCGGCCGAGTTGGGACTTCGCTTACTTGATCGGCACAAACATTGCCACCGATGATCGCAGGCAACACGAGCAAGAATATATCAACCTTTATCTTTCCGAATTAAAAGCCCGGGGAATCGACTACAGCGAAAGTCAACTCAGGGAGGATATGAAATGGACTCTGTTGGGGATATCAACGATACCCGTAATTGGTGGTGCCAATTTCGACGCTTCGAATGAACGCAGTTTCGAATTATTTAAAACGATTGCCCAGCGTCACTTTGAAACGATTGCCGACTATGACGCGTTGTCGGTCATCTAGTCGAAGCTACTTACGTAGGAAGAGCGCTAATTGAGAATACTCGTTACAAACGATGATGGCATAGAGAGCGAGGGGCTTCACACCCTGGCGAGAGCTGCAGAAGAAGAGGGACATGATGTATTCGTCATCGCACCGAATTTCGATGCTTCAGGTACAAGCAGCTCATTGGGTCCGTTATCACAACAAGAAGAGGTTACTTATCGTGAGGCAAATATCTCGGGTCTTTCAGGGCCTGCGCTATCGATCAATGGCCCTCCGGCTTTGTGCGTCATAGTCGGTCATCTCGGAGCTTTCGGCGAACCCCCTGATTTAGTTCTTTCCGGAATCAATCCCGGCTTAAACACGGGCCGCTCTACTCTGCACAGCGGAACAGTCGGAGCAGTGCTGACAGCCCAGAATTTTGGCTCAAAAGGAATCGCGGTAAGTCTTCATAGGGAGAACGAGGAGGATGCTTGGCAATGGGACACTGCCGCCCAAGCCATGAAACCTATGCTCGAACTGCTCCAATCCGCGAAACCAAAGACCGGCATCAATATCAATGTGCCTGCGCTTTCGTATGAAAAAATCAAGGGAAACAAGTGGGCGCGGCTGGCACCCTTTGGGTCGCAACGAAGCGCTTTGAACAAAGACCCTTCGGGCAATCTAAATTTCGGGTTGGTAGACACTAACTATCCGCCAGATAACGAGACGGACCTGGGATTGGTAATGAGTGGATATGTTGCAATCTCGATTTTGAAGGGAATTTCAACTGGCACGCCAACAGGTCACAATATCGGCGAAGATATAGAGTTCGATAAAATCAATCTGAGCAATGGAGTTGATTTCTGGCTCAAATAAGATGGCTGCCAATACTATTTAGTTGTTGCTGAAAACTGAGGACAATTATTAGGAGTTTATTCGAAATGAGTCATATCTATTCAGGTCCAGAAGAACCGGGTTCGGAACCAGTGCCCTATATGCAGCGACTGACCGATTACTATCTCGCTCTGGGATATGGGAACCCATATAAATGGGCTCACCATTCGGAAACCCCCTTCATGAAGCCAAAGAAATCGCTTAGAGATTCAAGAGTCGGCATTATCACGACCGCGGCCCCCTTTAAATCGGGGGCAGGCGATCAAGGACCCAGAGCACCTTACAATGCCGCCGCGAAGTTCTACAAAGTTTATAGTCACCCAAGTTCAAAAGATCAATTTCTGGGAATCTCTCATTTGGGCTATGACAGATCCCATTCTACCGCCGAGGACATCAACTCGTTTTTTCCGATGAGAGCATTGGTTGAGTTTGCTCAAGCGGGGAAAATTCGGGACGTGTCTCCTAGATATTATGGGGCTCCAACCAATCGAAGCCAAGAAACGACAATAAAGGTAGATTGCGAGGCAATTTTAAAACTGGTCACTGAAGATGAGGTGGACCTCGCCATTTTGGTCGCGAACTGACCCGTCTGTCACCAGACCGTCAGTTTGACGGCAAGACATCTCGAAGCCAACGGAGTTCCCACCGTTGTGATGGGTTCTGCGAGAGACATCGTTGAATGGTGCGGCGTTCCGCGTTTTTTGTTTAGCGATTTCCCGTTGGGCAACTCGGCTGGCAAACCCAACGATAGATCGTCCCAACTCGCCACACTCGAACAGGCATTATCACTTTTCCAAAGCGCCACCCACCCACAAACTACTGTCAAATCCTCACAAATTTGGTCTGAAGATTCGTCGTGGAAAGAGGAATTTCAAAACGTCGCCAAGCTGTCTACCGAGGAGATCGTGAAAAGGCGGGCTGCCTTTGACAAGATTAAGGAAATTGGCCAAGGAGTGCGAGACAGTTCCTGACTCTCGGCCGTCAAATCACTCAGCAAGAGAGCATTGTGGGCGCGACACTAGCCTTGCCAAGTAAGCTTTGATAGCTGGAAACTCCTCCATTAATTCTAATCTACGAGCCCAATTCAGCGTCCAGCCGACCACAATATCTGTCAGAGTAAAAAGGGACCCTCCGAAATATTCAGAATTTTCTAAATGGTCATTGATGACGTTCAGCCCTGACAATGCGATTCCTCTATTGAGGTCCTTCACCCTAGCGAACGAGTTCGCTTCTGGGGAATTCCGGTCTAGTTGAAAGTTGTGCCATAGATAGGCCTCTATCTCCGATTGAGCGAAGGAAGCCCACTGAGTGTGAATTGCCCTATCTACGGATCCACTCTCACCCAACAACCTATTATTTGGATGGATGTCACAAAGATATTCACAAATGGCAACAGACTCAAAAAGCATTAGATCACCCACCCTCGCGGAGGGAATTTTTCCTTGTGGATGTAATGATCGAAGCTCTGGATCAGCTATTAATTCTTCTGTCGCAATAAGCTTATAGTCCAGACCTAGTTCGGCTGCTGTCCAGATAACTCTAGTCGAACGATTCGTGCCAGAGCCATAAATCTCTATCTTTGTTTCCAAATCAAGCCTCCGACGAAAGAGCTCCATTCATGTGGTCCGCGATTTTTTCCGCGATCATGATTGTTGGTGCGTTGGTATTTCCACCGATAAGAGTTGGCATCAAAGATGCGTCTACCACTCTCAGGCTACTGACCTTGTGAACACGCCCCTGCTCGTCCGTAACTGCTGCCGGGTCAGATCCCATCTTACAAGTTCCCACCGGATGGTATAGCGTTTCCCCTGTATCTCTTATCCATTGATCTATTGAGTCATCGTCTTCCACGTCAACTCCAGCCCCTGGCTTCAACTGTTGACCTCGATACTGATCAAAAGCTTCTTGCATGAAAACTCGTCGCGTCTCTCGGAAGCCATTTCGGGTATCGATCAAATCTTGCTCAACGGAAAAATAATTAGGTTGTATGAGTGGTGCGGAACTGGGAGCGCTATCCGCGAGCTTGATCGTCCCTCTGCTCTCAGGCCGACAACAATAAACAATACTGGAAAATCCATGCTCTGGTTGTATGCCTTCTCTGCCGTGCACGTCCTTAATCGCTACAGATGCGAAGTGAATTTGCATATCGGGTAAATCTTTTTCGGGTGAAGAGCGAAAGAACGCTCCGGCTGCTGTGGGCGGGAACGACGCATCCCCCGACCCGGACGTAAGATATTTGATGCCTGCGATAATTCTACCGATCGGTCCAGCCGAGCGATGCAAGGTGACCGGTTGGGTGCATGCAAATTGGCTCACCACACCAACATGATCCTGGAGGTTTTCGCCAACGCCCTGCAGGTCTTGGATGACTTCAATTCCCATCTCATGAAGGTCTGCCGCTGGACCGATTCCACTCCTCAAAAGAATTTGTGGTGAATTGATCGCCCCCGCTGAAAGAATCACCTCGCGACGAGCACGAAACTCCTGGCGAGTGTTATTGAGCAGAACAGAGACTCCGGCGGCCCTATCACCATTAAAAAGGACTCTATCACTGACCACATCTGTAAGCGTCGTTAAATTCGGCCGCTCTAAAACAGGGTGAAGATAGGCTTTCGCTGCACTGCACCGTTTGTTCCCTTTTATAGTGTGCTCATACCGAGAGAACCCTTCTTGCTGACGACCATTAAAATCATCCGTAACGGGAAAACCCGCCTGCTGCCCGGCAGCAACGAAAGCATCCATCAGAACGTCATCCTTCCTCTCGGACTTTTTGACCGAAAGCGGGCCGTCTGAGCCATGGAACTCGGGGTCCCCGTCACCCGCAAAACTTTCAGCCTTCTTGAAATAAGGGAGAACATTTTCGTAAGACCAACCCGGGTTACCCATCTGCTGCCATCGATCATAGTCAGCCGCATGACCCCGTATATAAACCATTGCATTGATCGACGAAGAGCCGCCCCAACCTCTCCCCCTGGGCCAATACATGCGTCGGCCTCCCATACTTTCCTCAGGTTCTGTCTCAAATCCGTAATTCACCTTACTGGCTTTAGGGACTAATTGTGAATAGCCTGCTGGCATGTGGATGAAGAAATTCTTATCTACGCCACCTGCCTCTAGCAGGAGAACTGAAATATCTCTCAATTCGGATAACCTATTCGCGAGCACACATCCGGCGCTACCGGCTCCAACAATTATGTAGTCGAACTCATTCTCCATATCGACGTTCCTCCGATTTCGGTCAAAAACATAACAAAAAAATGGGTGTAAATTTCGAGTTTAACTGCTTTTTATTTATTGAAACCTAGGCTACGATAATCGGGTGAGGGGTCATTATGTGGACTTCTTTGAGACTTAGGAGAAATCTTTCGTCAAGATTTTGTCTTTGGACTTGTAACTAGAAAAAGGGAGAAAGAGAGGATGTTAGATCCGAACGATTTAGTAGGTGTAACCTTCTGGATAATTTCCGCAGCAATGGTAGCTGCAACATACTTTTTCACGGTTGAACGCGATAGAGCGGTTGGCAAGTGGAAAACTTCATTGACGGTAGCCGCGATGGTTACTGGTATCGCTGCAATTCACTACTTCTACATGAGAGGTGTTTGGATAGAAACAGGGCAATCCCCTCTAGTCTTCAGATATGTTGACTGGCTCCTTACCGTACCGCTTCAGTTTGTGGAGTTTTATTTGATTCTGGCAGCTATCACGGTAGTTAGCGCAGGTCTGTTCTGGAAGCTGATGATCGCGTCAATTGCGATGCTCGTCTTCGGGTTCGTTGGTGAGGCTGGAATCGCCAATGCAATGATCTTCGGCATCCTGGGACTACTGGCTTGGGTATATATCTTGTACGAGATCTTCGCTGGTGAGGCAAGCAAGGTAAACGCTGCGAGCGGAAACGCTGCAAGCCAGAAAGCCTACAATGCCCTTAAGTGGATCGTTTCAGTTGGTTGGGCCATTTATCCAATCGGCTACTTCCTAGGGATTGGTGACGGCGGAAGCCCAGAAGCTCTGAACGTTATCTACAACCTTGCGGACTTCGTGAATAAGATCGCATTCGGTGTAGTAATCTGGTCAGCTGCAACTTCTGACGCGGCTACCGGAAACGCTTAAGCTATTTGACTTAAGTCTTTATTGAAAAAAAAGGGCATCCAATCGGATGCCCTTTTTATTTTGGTCCCGGGCAACTTGTCTTTGTCAGCAAGTCGAAAAACCTTTCCCTCTCCTCTCTTGTTAACGAGCGATCAGTCCACCACTGGACGTGCTCCAAGGGATTTTCCAAATCAAGCGTAATTCCCCACATTGGATCGATTTCGTTGGGAAGCATGCTATACCGCATATCAAAGATTCGGTTCTTTGAATCTACCGCTAAATAATCATCCGAAAACCAACGAAATCGCTCTACATCCTCAAACTGCTTATCACTTGGACTAAGGCCGGGATATTGAGTTTCTAAGTCCAACTTTTTTATACGGGCTCCCTCACAAATCAGCGCATCGAAACCCACGCGTATTGAGTCTACGTGATAGAAACCGTCGGTTTCGTAGATGGTTTTAAAGAG
>ENA-OSEY01002473-OSEY01002473.1-marine-metagenome-genome-assembly--contig:-NODE-2473-length-11945-cov-3.287243_pt1 | contig 11945 bp, 10 predicted proteins | sample MGYA00248465_ERZ534230 | MGnify/ENA primary metagenome ERZ534230 (study PRJEB26409, sample SAMN06344110) | marine metagenome | isolation source: Sea water from surface | place: Atlantic Ocean:Southern... | reverse complement strand
CTTAGGCAAAGGTAAATTGTCTTGGCTTGATTCAGTTTTCTTTATTAATTGTAATTTTTCTAAACCAGCTAAAACACTTTTTGAAACTCCTGTTTCAGCCATAATATCTAATTCAGTTAATTTACTGTTATGATTGGCCGAGATCATTTTAATTACTCTGTCTCTCGCGGAGGTTAATTTAATTTCTTTAAAACTTCCTAATTCATAAAAAAAAGTTTTTTTTGTTACTTCTAAATTTAAATTAGGGTTTATTGTAAGCCTTACAGCTTTATTAAGGCTAAAAATATTATATTTGCTTATATTAAGTATAAATTCTCTTACTTCAGAGCAAAGTGGAGTAATATTTAAAACTTCACAAATTCTTTTTTTTACAAATAGATTTTTTTCATTTGAACTTTTAGACCAAACTACCCCAATTGTGAATTTATTTTTAATAGGTACTTTTACTATAGAACCAATAACTACTCCACTATGTGGTACTAGATAATCTAAGAACTGTTTACCTTTTAAAACTGTTATTACAGAAACAGTTTCCCCCTTCCTAAATGAAGTGAGATTTTGATTTAAAACATTCTTTGTCATGAAATAATTATATTCCTATAAATAAAATATTTGCTATAACTAAGATATATAATTTTTATAAAAAATTAATTTATTGGTAAAAATAGGATTCAAGGATTAATATCTATGGACTTTTTTTTAGACTCAACTGATCTTGAAGAAATAAGAAGATTAAATAATTTAGGTATAATTGATGGATTAACAACAAATCCATCGTTAATCTACAAGGCAAAAACACCTTTTGAAAAGCTAATTAAAAATATTTGTAGTGAAATAAAGGGACCAGTTAGTGTTGAAACAGTAGCTGAAAGTAGCAGTCAGATGATTAATCAAGGTGTTAGGCTTTCAAAAATGGCAAAAAACATTGTAGTAAAATTACCAATGACTTGGGAAGGAATAAAAGCCTGTTTAGAATTGTCTAAAATTAATATTAATACAAACGTAACCTTATGTTTCTCAACATCACAAGCAATTTTAGCTGCAAAAGCTGGAGCAACTTATATAAGCCCATTTATTGGAAGATTAGACGACGCAAATTTAGACGGAGTTCGATTAATAAGAGAAATAAAACAAATTTATTCTAATTTTAATTATGAAACAAAAATATTGGCAGCCTCAATTCGTACAAAAAATCATGTATCTCAGAGTGCCATTGCTGGTGCTGATGTTGCCACAATTCCACCTAAAGTTTTCGATACTTTAGTTAATCATAACCTTACTGATCAAGGACTAGAAATTTTTAATTCTGATTGGAAAAAATCTGGTCAAAAAATACTTTAGAGAAATATTTACAAATTGTTCAAACCCGCAAAAAAAATTTCTTCAAAATTAAAAAAAGCTCTAATTGAAAATCCTCATTGGATTTTAAACGATTTCGAAATATTAGATCAACTAATAGCATCAGAAAAAAATAAAACCACTGGAAATATTGTGGATTTAAGGGACATATTTTTAAAGAAAACAAAGTCTCAACTAGAAGACCTGTCTAAATTACATACTCACACAATATCTGCTGCTTATGAAAATTTTTTGGGTGCTAGCAATCTTCATAGATGCATTATTAAAATATTAGAACAAAAAAATTTAGAAAAATTAATCGATATTCTTACTACAGATATAATAAAAATACTTCAATGCTCAGTGATAATATTATTGTTTTCGGGGAAGGAAAAAGTAGTTTTAAATAATCCATATTTCATAAATATAAAAAATGAAGAAATAAAAAAAATTATGAGGTCTGCTAAATTAACGAAAAAAAAACTAACACGGCTTAAAAGTAATTCAACAGAACTTTACACGAAAAAAATACTTAATGAGAGCTCTCCAAAAATCTATTCTGAAGCAATGCTTTCATTGTGTACATATTCTGAAGACTATAATTCAATTTTAATTCTGGGATCATCAAGTAAAAATTTTTTTAATGAAAAAAACAAAACTGACTATCTGGACATCTTGGCAAAAGTTATTTCTATCCAGTTGAGAAATCATATATCCGCGTTAAAATAATGATTAACAAATATAATAGAATATCAGAGGCAGGACAAAAGCTTATTAAAGATTGGAAAAAAAATGCCCAAAATTTTAGAAAATTAAGTGATTCCTCAATTTATTCCTATTCCAAAGATATAAAATTTTTCTTATCTTTTATAGAAAATTATGAAAATAGTAAAATTTCAATTATTATACTTGAAAATATAAAAACTAGAGATTTGAGAGCGTGGCTTTCTCATGAAATTAAATTAGGTACGAGCTCTACAACCTTAAGACGGTACTTATCTTCAGTTAAGGATTTTTATAATTGGCTAAACGAAAAAAAAATTCTTAATAATAAATCAATTTTTAATGTAAAGATTCCTAAAAAAGATAACAAACTTCCTAGACCAATAGAAGAAAATTATATTCTTGATATTCTTTCTTTAATTGCAAAAAACAATAAAAAACCTTGGATAGCTGCAAGAAATATCAGTGTTGTTTCTTTATTATATGGATGTGGTTTTAGAATTTCTGAAGCACTAAATCTAAAAAGAAAAGATTATCCTTTTAGAGGAATTTTAAAAATTACTGGCAAAGGTGATAAAGAAAGAGTAGTACCAGTTGTTCCTTTTGTTGAAGACTGTGCTGCAAGATATTTAGATTTATGTCCATTTAAGATGGAAAAAAACGACTTTTTATTTTTAGGTATCCAAGGAAACCAATTAAGCCCAAGAATTATACAAAAAGAAATTTTATATTGTCGAAAACAATTAGGACTTCCTGAAACGGTAACCCCTCATGCATTAAGACATTCATTTGCAACACATTTGTTATCAGCAGGAGGCGACTTAAGAACTATTCAGGAATTATTGGGACATTCCTCTTTATCTTCAACTCAAATTTATACTAGTGTTGACCCTAAAAGACTTATAAAAGTTTATAAAGAAACTCATCCTAAAGCTTAATAATTTTATTATTATGAATTATTTAGAACTTCATTACACCTTTTACGAATAATTTTATTTTTATAATGATTATATGAGTTAGTATATTTCCAGCACCTATTACACTTTTCTCCTTCTGCTTTAACAATACTTACCTCTATACCCTCATCAGATGATAAATTCTCCTCTAATTGTAAATCTTCATTTAACTCAATTTTAATAGAGGAGGTAATACATACTTCACTAAAATCAACTGAACTCAATATCTTAAATAAATTTTTATCTTTTATTTTTAAAACAGGAGAAGCTTCTAAACTTGATCTAATATTTTTATTCTGTCGTTCTTTTTCTATAGCTAGAGTAACATAACTTCTAATATCTCTAATTCTATTCCATTTCTCTTCAAGTTCTATATTGGTCCATTCATTAGGAGTTTTAGGAAAGTCATCTAAATGAACGGATGTATTTAAATTTTCCTTTTGTCTCTGCATCCAAACTTCCTCCATAGTAAATGGAAGTATCGGAGCAAACCATTTTACAAGTCTTTCAAAAATCATTTCTAATGTAAATATGCACGATTTCCTTACATGAGAGGAAATATGATCGCAATAAAGTGCATCTTTTCTTATATCAAAATAAAATGAAGAAAGATCTACGGTACAAAATTGAAAGAGTTGTTGAAAAACTGTCTGAAAAGAATAGTTTTTGTAATCCTCCCGAATATTAATATCAAGTTTCTTTAACTTGCTAAGTACCCATTTTTCAAGATCAGGCAAATCTTGTAACCTAATTTTTTCAAAATCGTTAGAGTCACCTAGGGAACCTAACATAAAACGCATTGTATTTCTTAACCTTCTATAACTATCAGCAACACCTTTTAAAATTTCTTTTCCGATTCTTAAATCACTAGTGTAGTCTGATTGAGATACCCAAAGTCTAAGAATATCCGCCCCATATTGTTTAATAACATCATCAGGGCTTACTGTATTACCCAATGATTTAGACATCTTCATGCCGTTTTCATCTAAAGTAAAACCGTGAGTCAAAACTCCATTATAAGGTGCTCTCCCAACAGTACCACACGATTGTAACATAGAGGAGTGAAACCATCCTCTATGTTGATCAGTACCCTCCAAATATAAATCAGCCGGCCAAATTCCATCGTCACGATCTCTTAATACAAACGCATGAGTTGATCCTGAATCAAACCACACATCGAGAATATCATCAATTTTTTCATAATCATCTGGATTATGAAGACCTCCTAGAAATCTTTGTTTCGCATCAGGAGCAAACCATGCATCTGCACCCTCTTTTTCAAAAGCTTCTAATATTCGGTTATTAACTTTTTTATCAAAAAGAATATAATTATCACAATTAATGTTTAAATTTTTATTTACGAAACAAGCTAGTGGCACACCCCATACTCTTTGTCTAGATAAAACCCAATCGGGACGAGTTTCTATCATTGAAAAAAGTCTGTTTCTACCTGATTTTGGATACCAGCTAACTAACTCATCAATTGATTTTAATGCGCGTTCTCTTATTGTATTTCCATAAGATAATTTTTGATTAGAGTTATCTATATTAGAAATTTCTTTATCTATAGATACGAACCATTGCTTAGTATTTCTAAAGATAAGTGGTGCTTTAGATCTCCAACTATGTGGATATGAATGATTTAACCTACCACGAGCCATTAGACAATTTACTTCAATTAATTTTTGAATAACTTCTTCGTTAGCCTTACCTTCTTTTCCTTTTTTATTGAAGATCTCAAGACCTCCAAAAATTGGCATTTTTTCTACAAAGCTACTATCTTCATTTACATTATGGGTTAATTCCTCCAACCAACCTCTTTTCAAAAACTCCTCAAAATCTTCGGCACCATGACTTGGTGCCATATGTACAAAACCAGTCCCTGTTTCTTCAGTAACTATCGAGCTATTAATGATTGGAACTTCATAATTCCAAAACTTATTAGATCCAATTAGATTTGAAAATGGATGCTTAGTTTTGAAGGTATTTAAATCTTTATAATCTATTTTTTTGATTTTTTTTGCATTCAATACTCTTGCTTGCTTAAAACATTCTGAAGCAAGTTTGTCAGCAAGCATTAATAACTCACCCTTAGATAACCAACATTCTGATTCAGTCTCAATAACTTCATAAATGCCATATGAAATATCTTTATTGTAAGCAACTGCTTTATTGGATGGTATAGTCCATGGTGTAGTAGTCCAAATGACTATTGAACAATTATTGAATTCATTAGAAATTAATGGAAATTTAACCCATATGGTTTTGCTTTGGTGTTCTTTATACTCTATTTCTGCTTCAGCAAGAGCAGTTTTTTCAACTGGTGACCACATAACAGGTTTTGAACCCTGATAAATTGTTCCTAATTCAATGAATTTCATAAATTCAGCTGCAATAGTTGCTTCAGATTTAAAATCCATTGTAAGATAGGGATTTTCCCAATCTCCTATTATACCAAGCCTTTTAAATTCATTTTTTTGAATCTCAACCCATTCAGCAGCAAAAACTCTACATTGTTTTCTAAGCTCATTTATTGGAATCTCATCCTTATTTTGACCCTTTTGTCTAAATTTTTCCTCAATTTTCCATTCTATAGGTAAACCATGACAGTCCCAACCAGGAACGTATCTAGCGTCAAAACCAAGCATTTGTTGGCTTCTAACAATAAAATCCTTCAGGATTTTATTAAGAGCATGACCAATATGTAAATGGCCATTAGCGTACGGGGGGCCGTCATGAAGAATAAAAGTTTTTCTATTAGCACTCTTTTCCCTTAATTTATAATAAATTTTTAACCTATTCCAATGTTCAAGCCAACCTGGTTCCCTTGTAGGTAATGAAGCACGCATCGGAAAACTAGTATCCGGTAAAAATAGTGTCTTTTTAAAATCAAATTCTTTATCTTGCATTCAATTTCACAATTTTAATGGTTATTTGATCACTAGGCCTATAAAGCTTTTATAATTTTAAGTAAATCTATAAATAAAAATGTTGCAATAATTGTTTAAATAACTAGAAAATTTCATACATCTAAATAAATTCATGGGCAATAATAAAATTCAAAAAATAAATAGATACCTTCTAATAATTGAGTATGACGGAACTTCTTTTCATGGATGGCAAAAACAAAAAGATTGTAAAACAGTCCAAGGAGAAATTGAACTGGCATTCTATAAGTTGGTTGGAACATATGTTAATGTCATTGGTGCTGGTAGAACTGATACAGGTGTACACGCTTTTTATCAAATTGCTCATGTTGATCTTGAAAAAGATTGGATACCAGCAAAACTTGAAGGAGCACTCAATTTTTTTCTAAAGAAAATTCCTATCTCCATTTTAGAAGTAAAAGAAGTTGATAATAATTTTCATGCGAGATTTTCAGCAACATCAAGAATTTATGAATATAAAATCTTAATTAGACAAGCACCTCTGGTGCTCCAAAAAAATAGATACTGGCATATTTGGAGAAATCTAGAAATAGAACAAATGATAGAAGCATCAAATTTTCTTGTAGGCACACATGATTTTACAACTTTTAGATCTTCAATTTGTCAATCAAGCTCACCAGTAAAAACAATTGATCAAATTTGTATTAAGGAAGAAATAATTGACGATGAAAAAATAATAAAATTCCATTTTCAGGCTAGAAGCTTTTTACATAATCAAGTTAGAAGTATAGTAGGAAGTCTAGAAAAGGTAGGATCAAAAAAATGGTTGCCAAATTATATAAAAACTATTTTAGATAAAAAAGATAGAAAAAAATGTGGTCCTATTGCACCACCAGAAGGGCTTTATTTAAAAAAAATATTTTATTAATAAAAAATAAAATGGAGTATCATACATTAAAAAGTACGTTAATTATGTCACTATCATTAACTATATAAGTTTTTCCCTCAACTCTCATTTTACCTGATTCTTTTGAAGCTTGTTCTCCACCACAATTTATATAGTCATCATAAGAGATAATTTCGGCTCTTATAAACCCATTTTCAAAATCACTATGTATTTTTCCAGCTGCTTTAGGGGCGGAAGAACCTTCAGGTATAGTCCATGCGTGCGCTTCCTTTGGACCAACAGTATAAAAAGTAATTAATTTAAGTAACCGATAACCTACCTTTATTATTTTATTTAAACCAGGCTCATCTAAGCCTAAATCATTTAAAAATAATATGGCATCACTTGGATTTTCTAATTTACTAATTTCTTCTTCAATTACTGCTGAAATTATAAGACATTTTGCATTCTTAGATTTTGCTAAATCTTCTACTTTGGAACTATACATATTTCCGGTTGAAGCAGAGTTTTCTTCTACATTACATACATACAAAATAGGCTTTAAAGTAAGTAATTGCAAAGACTTGATAATTATATAATCGTCTTTGTCTAAATCCATTGATCTGGCAGGAATTCCATCGCTTAAATAGGCTAACATTCTTTCCAAAATTTGAAGTTCTTTTTTAGCGATACCATCGCCACTGTTCGCTTTCTTTTTAAGAGAAAAAATCTTTTTTTCAATACTTTCGATATCAGAAAGCAATAACTCTGTTTCTATAATTTCAGCATCATTTACTGGATCAATTTTACCCGAAACATGAGTAATATTATCGTCTTTAAAACACCTCAAAACTTGAATAATAGCATCACACTCTCTTATATTAGCTAAAAATTTGTTTCCTAACCCCTCACCTCTTGATGCCCCTTTAACCAAACCTGCAATATCAACAAATGTCATTTTAGTAGGAATTATAATTTTGGAAGAGGCAATTTTTGCTAATTTCTCTAACTTTTGGTCTGGAACCGCAACCTCACCAGTATTTGGATCAATTGTACAAAAAGGAAAGTTAGCAGTTTGTGCACTTGATGTTTTTGTAAGTGCATTAAAAAGAGTGGATTTTCCCACATTAGGAAGTCCAATAATTCCAGTTTTAAATCCCATTAATTATCACCACATTTTTTTAATTTATGTTTAATATTTCCTTTTATAGTTCTTTAAATTACCCTAAAGTTTATAAATGAAATAATAAATGATGTGTATTAAATTGCTTAAATAAGGAAAAACATTTAATGTCAAGAATTGAAGCGAAGTTTGCAGATCTTAAGTCAAAAAAAGAATCCGCCTTTGTTACTTTTTTAATGGCAGGGGATCCCACCATAAAGGAATCTCACACCATATTTAAAAAACTCCCAAAATTAGGTGTCGACATTATAGAAATAGGAATGCCTTTCACTGACCCAATGGCTGATGGGATATTAATTCAAAAAGCTGGCCAAAGATCTTTAAGTAATGAGACAAATCTAAACAATATTTTTGATTTAGTAAAAGAAATCCGTAAAGAGGATAATAAAATACCTATAATACTAATGGGATATTATAATCCTATTTATTCTATGGGAGTAAATAAATTTTTAAATCAATCAAAAAGCTCTGGAGTTGATGGATTTATAGTGGTTGATCTTCCCCCAGAAGAAGACCAAGAATTTTGTATACCAGCAAGAAAAATGGGACTTGACTTTATAAGGCTAGCTACACCAACTACTAGTTCCAAAAGAATACCAAAAGTGTTAAAAAATACTTCAGGTTTTATCTATTATGTCTCTGTTACTGGAATAACTGGTTCTAGGAATTTGGATATAGAAAAAGTAGAAAAACAAGTACAAATTATCAAAAGTCAAACGAATATACCTGTCTGTGTTGGGTTTGGAATCAAAACACCCGAGGATGCAAAAAGTGTTTCCGCTGTAGCAGATGGTGTTGTTGTTGGATCATCCATTGTAGAATTGATTGAAAAAAATACACCAATTGATAAAATTTGTGACTATATCAAAATGCTTGCAGATGCAGTTCATGAATAAATTAAATATTTCTTATAATTTAATTTGAATATTCTTTAAGCAAAAATAAAATGATTTAATATGAATTTATAATGAGCGATATATATAATTTTGATGTCATTGTTGTTGGTGCTGGTGTTATTGGGATTGCAATTGCAATGACATGTGCAAAAAAAAAAAAATCAGTTTTACTTATTGAAAAAAATTCTAGTTTTGGAGAAGAAATTAGCTCAAGAAATAGTGAGGTTATTCATGCAGGTATTTATTATCCTAAAGATTCCTTAAAAGCAAAATTTTGTAGAGATGGTATGGAAAGACTTTATAAATATTGTACAAAAAAAAATATTCCAATAAAAAAAACTGGAAAATTAATAGTTCAGACAAATCCTAAAGATCAAAATAAGCTTTTGGAAATTTTAGATACAGGAAAAAACAACGGCTGTAATGAGTTAAGATTATTAAATGCAAAAGAAATAAATAAAATAGAACCTGAAGTTACTGCAGAAAATGCTATATGGTCTCCCAAGACAGGTGTTTTTGATAGTCACCAATTTATGAAAGCAATGTTAGATGATTTTGAAAGAGCTGATGGAATTGCTATTTATAATCAAAATCTAAAAAAAATTTTTACTAAAGGAATGCATTTTGAATTACTATTAGATGATTCAACAAAACTTATTACTAAAAATTTAATTAACTGTTGTGGACTTAATGCTACCAATTTTGCTCAAAAAATTGAAGGTTTTCCAAAAAAATTTATTCGTAATACTCTTTTTTGTAAAGGTACATATTTTGGATATCAAGGTAAATTACCTTTTAATCATCATATTTATCCTATACCCAGTGGAGCCGGTTTGGGAATACATTTCACCCTAGATCTTAATAATAATGGACAGTTTGGACCTGACACAGAATGGGTAGATTCTGAAGACTATGCAGTCAATTTTAATAGAGTAAAAAATGCATATAATGAGATTAAAAAATACTGGCCAAAATGCAATGAAAATAAAATTAGACCCGTATACTCAGGTATTAGACCAAAAATTGAAACTAAAATAAATTTTGAAAGTGATTTTTTAATTCAAACAAGTAATAGCCATAAAATCTCAGGACTTATAAATTTTTATGGAATAGAATCGCCTGGACTTACGTCTGCACTATCTATTGCTTATAATATCGTTAAATATTACCTTTAAATTTCTCGACAAATAAAGAAAATTTTTTTCTACATTTTTAAGATACTTTTATCGATTTTTTTTAAGTTTCTATGACCACATAATGCCATAGTCATATCAAGTTCAGTATGAAGAATATCTAAAGCCTTTTTGCACCCTAAAATACCACCAGCTCCTAAACCATAACTCATTGCCCTACCTATCAAAGTGTTATCTGCTCCTAAAGCAATAGCCTTTAATATATCTTGCCCAGAACGTATACCCCCATCCAACCAAACAGATACCTTACCTCCGACTTCATTAACTATTTTTGGTAACATTGAAATTGTACTTGAAGTTTGATCCAATTGGCGACCACCATGATTTGAAACAATAATTGCATCTGCACCAACCTTAAGAGCATTTAAAGCATCTTCGGGTTCTAGTATACCTTTGATTATAAATTTTCCACCCCACCAGTCTCTAATACGAGATACATCTTCCCAACTAAGTTTTGGGTCAAATTGCTCAGAAACCCAGGAAGAAAGTTTAGTTACATCAGATACTCCTTCAACATGACCTACAATATTTCTAAATGTCCTTCTTGGCGTACTCATCATATTAAAGCACCATTTGGGATATTTAATGAGATCCAATATGTTTTTTATTGTTAGTTTGGGTGGTGTACTTAACCCATTTTTAATATCTTTATGTCTCTGACCAAGAATCTGCAAATCAACAGTTAATATAAGGGCAGAACAACCCACATCTTTAGCTCTTTTAATAAGATTTTTTGAAAAACTTTGGTCCTTCATAACATAAAGTTGAAACCAAAAAGGATTACTTGTTTTCTTTGCAACATCTTCAATTGAACAAATTGACATAGTAGATAATGTGTAAGGTATGCCAAAGTTTTCAGCTGCTTTAGCAGCTAAGATCTCTCCATCAGGATGTTGCATCCCTTGCAAACCAACTGGAGCTATTGCGCAAGGCATTTTTAATCTAGATCCAAAAATTTCTACTGAGGTATCCCTATTAGAAATGTCAACAGCTACTCTTTGTTTAAACTTAATTTTATTGAAATCTTCACTATTAGCTCTAAAAGTGGATTCAGTCCAAGAGCCTGATTCCACATAATCAAAAAACATTTTGGGTGTTCTTTTTTTAGCTAACTTTTTTAAATCTTTTATACATGTAATACTATCTAAATTTTTTATCATTTCTTTTCTACCTAGAAATTGTAATTCTTGATTTAACATTTTTATAGAAATTTAAACTATTTTTTTGCATTATACTCCGTGTCAAAATTTTTAATACTTTTAATTCTTCCTGTAAAAAAACATTTTTTAATCTGGATATAATAATTATTGTTTAATATATCGAAAAAGCTCTTTTGTTTTATTTTATTTTGTAATATATGGCTTGTAAACATTTGCATTTAATACTTAGGAGCAAAAGATGGCTGATAATATTAGCTTAAACGCAGAGGTAAGAAATGAAGTAGGAAAAGGAGCATCACGAGCTCTTAGAAGAAATAATCTTGTTCCTGGTATAATATATGGGGGAGACCAAGAACCTCAGGCTATAAAGATTAAATTCAACGAACTTTTTAGACTTCTTAAAAAAGGTCGATTTATGTCTACGCTTATTGATTTAGTTATAGATAATAATAAAGAGCAAGTTATATGTAGAAATGTTCAAAAAAACATTGTAAAAGATCTACCCACACATGTTGATTTTATGCGTCTTTCAGAAAATGCTTCAATTAATTTATTTATGCTTAAATATTTTAATAGTTAATTAACTAAAGGGAGACAAATATGTCTAAAAAAGAAAAAACGTTGAAGAGAGTAAAAACTCCTTCAAGACGTAAGTTCTTTAAAGCAGCAGCAGCAACTGGTGCAGCAGCGGCAGCAACTATTGCAATGCCGAATGTAGCATT
>ENA-OSEY01002471-OSEY01002471.1-marine-metagenome-genome-assembly--contig:-NODE-2471-length-11950-cov-10.754401_pt1 | contig 11950 bp, 12 predicted proteins | sample MGYA00248465_ERZ534230 | MGnify/ENA primary metagenome ERZ534230 (study PRJEB26409, sample SAMN06344110) | marine metagenome | isolation source: Sea water from surface | place: Atlantic Ocean:Southern... | reverse complement strand
AAGAATATCGGACTTATTAAATAAAAAAAATACAATTTTATGTTTACTTAATGCTAAATCTGCAAGACGAAAATCTTGTCTTGTAATACCTTCTAGTGAGTCGATTAAAAGTACTGTGACATCGACATTATTAATTATTTTAATAACTTCTGAATTGCGAGCCAATTCATGCTCTTCTTTTACTTTACTTCTTCTTCGCAGCCCAGGCGTATCAACAATAATAAATTCGAAATTTTTGTGAGTAAATTTTTGTTTAATGAGAGATTTTGTTAATCCATATTCATCGCCAACAGGTGAAATATACTCACCAAGCAATGTATTAAATAATGTTGATTTTCCAGAATTCGGCTTTCCAATAATGCCTATATTAATTTTACTTAAATTCATAAACGTTGGAGTTTTCGTCAGACAAATAAATTGAATCAGACAGGATTATAGGTGGGACTAATGCACCTTTAACTCCAATTGATTCAGTTAAAAGTATTTCGCCTGAGATAGGTGAAACTACTTTTAACTCACCAAAATATGAAATATTATAAATTAAATTATTGATTAAATAAGGACCAAGCCAAAGATTTAAATTTTCAGCCTTTTGACCTTTTTTATACTTTGAGAGTTCAGTAATCCAGTAAACCTCTGAACTGTCTTTATTCAAACATATTAACTTTCCATCTTCATTAATAATATATATTTGATTCCCTGTAATAATTGGCGTTCTATACCCTGATAAATCTTTCGCCCAATTTCTCTGTCCGTTAGTGGCATTAACAGAAACAAGCTTTCCATTCGAGCTTAATGAATAAATAGTATTGTTTGATACCACAGGGCTAGCTGATATATCTTTAATATCAAAATTACTGACCATTGATATTTTTGAGACATTTTCTGACCAGATAGGCTGGCCAGTATCAAAAATAAAAGCTACCAACTCTCCATTACTAAAAGGGGCAATAATTGTATTTTCGAATGCTACTGGAGATGAGGTAAATAAATTTTTCTTTGTTTCTGAAATTGTTTGAAATGACCAATTTACTTCTCCACTTGTCACATCAATTGAAAAAATTCTGTTGTCAGCTGAAATAAAATATATGTATCCTCTATATATAAGCGGTGGCGATAAAATTGGATATTCTATTTTTGTTGACCAAATTTCTTTACCGTCTTCAGCATTTAATAATTTTATTTGACCATATCCATCTACAAACACTAATTGATTATCAAAATAAGCAATGCCGCCTCTAACAATCTCATATTTTTTTATTCCCTCAATTCTAACATCTACTTTGAACAATGTTTTTTTTGTTAAGGTATCTACACATTCAATATAGCCCTGGCTTAACACATGGCACAGATTATCGTTAAAAAATATGGGTTGTATAATATTTACTGGCCCTTTTTTACCCGAAATAATTTTTGACTTATCATTAAAAGAGGCCTCTGAGTAAATATTATTTAGATCGTTTGATGGATTCAAAAAATGCTGAGACCAAAAATTTACTTCTTTTGGTTCATTTATCAGTATGTCACCAGGATCAAGATTTAGAGTTTCAGAGATTTCTGCGCTATAACTTAAAACAGGAAAGCCACTGGCAGTTTCATTGATTTCATCATTCCCGGAACATGAAATAAGAAAGAAAGATATAAGTAAAAATATATATGATTTGTTGAACATACTAATTTATAATTTCAATAAATTTGTTAGCTCTTATTTTAATCTCTACAGGGACATCTGGATTATCAATTAAATTCTGGAAATTTTTTTTACTTTCTTCATTTTTTCCAAGAATAAGCTTTTTAAATGAGATAAGTTCATTAAATAGATATTTGAAGTTACTATCACGCATTCTGTCATCAGTGAGATAGCTCATAAATTCTTCTTCGCTCGAATTATCAATTTTTAATAAAAGTAAAAAATATGTTGCTAAATCTGCAATTATTGGATCATATTTTTCATCGTCAGTTAATTTTTCTAAATCAAGAATCCCATCTTTAATATTCCCATTTTCTATCTTTAAATTTGCAATTTTTAATTCAGCTATACTTGATATATAGTTGTTATCAGCGTTAATTAGCTCATCTAATAAAGAATATTGTTCTGAAATATTTTTGCTGTTTGTTGCTTTAATATATGTTTCAATGAGTTTTTCATTTTTTGATTTATCAATTGAAACCATTACTTGATATCCGATAACTGACCCTATTATTATCACTAGAGTTAAAATTACATATAAACCGTATTTTTTAAAAAGATTAGACAGTTTTTCTTTTCTTAAATCTTCATCGACCTGTCTTAAGATATCGCTCATTGATCTTTACCGTTATTACTTACGATCTGTGGACGCATATGATAAATATGGTCTGATGAAGGAAAAGTTCTATCTTTAACTTCTTCAGCATACTTACTTACAGCTTTCTTAATAGTGTTATCTAAATCGACATATTTTTTTACAAATTTTGGAGCAACGTTTGTTAATCCCAACATATCTTCTGTTACTAATATCTGGCCATCACAATTTGGAGATGCTCCTATTCCAATAGTAGGAATGTTTAAAATTGAAGTTATTTCTGCGGCTAATGGCTCAGCCATGCCCTCTAAAACCACTGAAAATGCTCCCGCTTCTTCAACAGCAACTGCATCATCAATATATTTTTGCCACTCAGATTTTACTTTTCCTCTTACTTTATAGCCTCCATCAATCAATACACTCTGCGGTTGAAGACCTATATGGCCCATAACGGGAATTGAGCTTTTTGTAAGATGTTCAATTGTTTTGGACATTTTTTGACCGCCTTCAAGCTTAACACCATTGCAATTGGTTTCTTTCATAACACGAGCTGCGTTCATAAATGCTTTTTCAACAGATTCTTCATAGGTTCCAAATGGCATATCAACAATTACACAAGATTTATTTGAAGCTCCAACAACAGACTTCGCATGCTTAATCATTTGTTCAAGCGTAACTTGAAGTGTATTCTCATAATCATAAAGAACCATCCCGAGCGAGTCTCCAACCAACATTAAATCAACCTGTTCGTCAATAGCTCTAGCAATTGGTGCCGTATAAGCAGTTAGACATACAATTGGATTCTTTCTTTTGAGAGATTTTATATCATTAGCTGATTTTCTTAACATGGGATCGGTTTATACTTGATAAATTGGAAAAATTCTAGGGAAAGCTTAGTTTTGGAATTATTCTGCTAATTCACTGTCTATTAATACGGCTATTAGAAGAGCAGGTTCAGAGCCATTATTTACCCATGCGTGATTTGTGCCTCGCTGTACAACGACATCAAATGGATTTATTTTTACCTCTTCTTCATCCAAAATTAAAGTTACATCTCCTTTTAGCAGTATAATATAATCAATTGTCTTAGTTTTGTGCATTGCTGGATGTTTTGTTATATCAACCCGGTGATGAGCTGCGCCTATACGACTGAAGGCTTCCTCAGCCATTTTATTTAGCGCCTCGAGTGGAACACCTTTAGGAGTTGGCATTATTTGAAAATATCTAAATTTTGAACCTCCTTTAGGAGGTGATAAAATTATATCGCTATCAGCTCTATCCTTGCTACTTTTTGTATCAATAGTTGCTCCATCTTCATTCCATATCTCGAATAAACCTCCAATTTCTTCTCCTATAGATCGTGCTGGAGGACCATCAATTTTAATTACAGATTTGCCATTGTCATTATGTCCTGTAACAATTCTTCTCACTTAATAACCTCCTTTATTTTAATCCCTTCTTACGTTTGGGATAATTTCTTCTTGGTAACCTTCTTTAAAAGTTGCTCGATCGCCATAAATTTCAGTTTCAAACCATTCGACAAATTCTTTTGATTTAATCCCCCTCCAATATTTCCAAGTTGACTGTGCAATAGGAGCTTTCATGGTGCCCAATTTCAACATATGCATTCTCATTTTTAAATGAGTTTCATCAACAAAACCTTTTTCAACTTTTTCATATGTATCAAAAATATCCACTAGTAATGCATTTACATATACTGCTACTCTCCATTTATCTGCGTTATCTAGTTCGCCTGCAGCCCAATCTTTCGAGAGAAAGTTACTAAATTCTTTATCTTTCGATGTATTAAAATACCTCTCATACATTCTATGTGTTAAAGAGTGTCCAAACTGCGCTTTTGTGATTTCATTTTGCTGATGTATTTGTATTCCTAAATAAATAACAGAAACAACTACACCAAATGCTGCAACCATTTGCACAATAATTATTATTGTTTCTGCGCTCATAAGTACAGACTATACATTATTATACTTTTGTGGCAAAAACTTTGCTTAGATCGATTTATAAAAATTGATTTAATAATTAACTTTTAGTAGTAGCGAACGCTTCCAAAGCTTTTTGTCTAGAGGAACCAATCTCGACAATTGGCATTGGATAATCTTTACCAAGTTTAACATTTGCCGAGTCTAAGACATCTTTAGGTGCCTCCCAAGGATTAAATAAATACTTATTTGGCATATCCTTAAGTTCAGGAATATATTTTTTTGTATATCTGCCATCTGGATCAAATTTTTGACCCTGCATAACTGGATTGAAGATTCTAAAATATGGAGCTGCATCCGCTCCTGAGCCTGCAATCCATTGCCATCCTGCACTATTATTAGCAAGGTCAGCATCAACTAAACAATCCCAGAACCACCTTTCACCGTGGTGCCAATGCAACAATAAATTTTTGACTAAAAATGAACCTACAACCATTCTCAAACGATTATGCATATACCCTGTCTGCCACAGTTCCCTCATACCAGCGTCTACTATTGGATACCCTGTTAGTCCTTTTTGCCATTTCTTTAATGCATCTTTATTTTTGTCCCAAGGAAATTTATCAAATTTCTTTTGAAGATTTTCTTTTGGTAAAGTTGGGAAGTGATACAAAAGATTGAAAGAAAACTCCCTCCATCCAAGTTCACTTAAAAAATGATCCAAATCTCTTTTAATTTCTTTTTTTCCTTCTTGGGTTTTTGATCGATACCAAACTTGGTTTGGTGACACCTCTCCAAAATGTAAATGAGGTGAAAGTTGCGAAACATTGTTTCCAGATGGAAAATTCCTACCATCTTTATAGTTAGCAAGGCCTTCTTTTATAAAGACATCAATTTTATTATGGGCGCCTTTCTCTCCTGGAGTCCATAGTTTTTCCATCGCAACATGCCAATTGTGTACTGGCATTAGTTCCAGATCATCTATACTAATACTGTTCATCTTATCAAACAGTAAATTGTCTAACTTAGGTTTTTGTATTGGTGTTCTTGGCATTTCAGAATTCAAACAACCTTTTCTGTAGTAAGGAGTAAATACCTTATATGGAGTACCATCATTTTTGACCACATTCCAAGGTTCCCAAAGAAGAGATCCATTATATGTGTTCACGCTTATTTCTTTGTCATCAAAAAAACTTTTGATTTTTTTGTCTCTTTTTATTCGCCACGGTTCATAACATCTATTCCAAAATATCTCTTTAACATTATAAGTTTCAGTAAGTTTAATTAAGATGTTCTTTGGATCACCTCTGTATAAACTCAAATTATTATCTAAAGATTGTTTTAGAGCAATTAATGAATGGTGAAGCCACCATTTACTAGCAGAACCATTTATATGTTCTTTCGAGTTTTCATCATCAAATATGAAAATTGGCAACGTTGCCCCATTTTTAATCGAATTATACAATCCAGGATTGTCTGATAGTCGTAAATCTTGTCTGAACCAGAAAATATTAATATCTTTTTTGGGCATAGACTAAAATATAGTCTAAATAATTAGACTTTCCATACCAACCGAATTTATTGAATCTTATATTCAAAATTTTGAGTTGTTGGATTGTGCCCCAATAATTTAGCTCCATTTCTTATATGATAGTGCGTTGCCATAGGGGTTAATGGAGAAAGTGTAACTATTCTTTTGTATCCCATTTCCTTGCCAAATTTTAGAGCCTCTTCCATAATTTTTCGTCCCGCTCCTTTTTTACGAGACCATACAGTGTAAGCAATAATTGTATCCGCATTTTGCTCGTAAACTGCTAAACGGCTCATCAAATCTAATTCTCTTACTGAATGAGGAACGTCCTTAGTAAACGCCAAGCACATAATGCCTTCAATTTGATTATTGTATTCCAGGCCATAAATTTTTCTATCATGAGAAGTTCTCCATTTTACATCAAGTTCAGGTCTTACAGGGTCTTCAGTTACATCAATATTATCTAATTCAATAAATTTAGATGTCTTAATCCAACTGAAATCAGTTAAATTAAAGTTAAATATTGATTTAAAAAAATTTAATATTTTTACAAATAAGTTATTCATCAATTAGCTATTTTATTTTCAGTCTACTCTTTAGGTTCATTTACACCTATCATTTTAGTGTCAGCCTTAAAAGGTAAATTATTATCTAGATCCGTATAATATCTTAGGCATGTACTAAACGTGTTGAATAAATAGTGTTGGTACACTATGAGTATGACATTTGACGGTCATAACTAAAGTATTCTCTTTTACACCTTTTTTGATTTCAGATATATCTATGCCAGATGCTACCAATTCGTCTTTTTTTTTAACTATATCCTCTACTTCCCAAGCAAGCCCCCATAATTTATCTTTGGGAGTTTCGTTTTTGTCTTTTTCTTCAATTACTTCAATTATGGTTTTGTTTAATTTAAAAAAAAGTATTCTTCTTTTCCAAGTTTCAATAAACTTATCTAAAGCAAGCCTTATTTTAAAAATCTTATTATATATTTCTATAAAACTATCTGCATCATTAGTTTTTATTACAACATGATCCAGTTTTTTTACTGCATTATCTGAAAACTTCATTGCTTCAGGCAAATGTCCTTCTTTATGTTGAATAATAAATGAAAATAAACCGCGAGTTAATTCAATAGGTAAAAACTGATTAATCCATGATCTCTTAGAATTATTATTGGTATTTATTCCTTCACCATTTGATTGACTTGGAAGTGAGTAACCAAGAGCAATTAGTTTATTTCTTACGGCTTCCAAATCATCAGTTCCTAACACTATTCCCATCAAGCCCTCACCATCATTTTTAATTTTATTTTTAACAAGCTGTGCACCTACTCCATCTCCAGTTGCAGCCAAAAGTTCTAAATATGTATTTTGTAAATTGAATAATGAATTTGAGGTTCCCCACTCTTTATGATGACCTCTCCATGATGGGTTAATACCTAATATTTTTTGGTAATTTTGCTCTGCTTCCTCAAGATTGTTCACAGCTATAATTAAGTGATCTAAAGACTTAATCATTTTTTACTCTCAGTATTACCTTCAATTCTATTTAATTAAGTTCTTTTTGTAATTATAGTATTTAACATAAAATTATCACCCGCTCCTTTTTTAAAGTAATCAAAAAAAATTTTTGGGTCGATAATTGGTGACTCTGGAGTATGAACTCCATTTTTATTAATTTTACCTTCAATAAACATTTGGACACCAACTGTTAAAGGCAGTGAGGTTGCTTCACCCATAGAAAAACTATTAATATCACCATCAATTGTAACTCCAATTGATGTTAATTTATTTCCTTTTAAACCTTCTGCATAACCATAAATGCTAGGAAGATTTTCTTTTTTATAATCTACCATATCTGGACCATTTAGACTTTCAAGCCACGTCAAAATTCTTGCAGCAAAATTTTTGGTAATAATTTTCATATTTATTAAAAATCTAATAGTTTTTAAGATTGCAATAAAACTACTCTCAATACCATGCATTAAATTATAAGACTCTTTAATATCCTGGAAATTGTTAGGAAATGTTATGGCCTCAGGGTGTCCAAAAATATATGTGCTTCTTTTCCCAATATCAGGATAATCAACCTTGATTTCTTCAAGAGGTTTTACCATTTCAAAATTTCCATTTTTAAAAATTTTTACCTCTCCAATCATTTGCTCTATACCATGCACCATTGCAGCACTAACTCCCGATTGAGATGACTCACTTTCTGGTTTTGCGGCAGACATATCCCAGCCTGTATAAACTTTTCTAACTTCATCAAGTTCAGATATTGCTATATGAGCCAATATATTTGTTAGTCCTGGACTTGCTCCAAGACCTATAATAGCTGTGATATTTGCCTTTTTTGCATCTTCATTCATTTGAAGCATCTTTTCGGTTGGCTCCCAATCATCGCAGATATCAAAGTAGTGTGTATTAGTTTGAATTGCAGCTTTGAGTATGGGTTCTGCAAATAAAAAGAATGGGCCGGTCGTATTGACTACAATATCAACTTTTGACATTTCCGATTTCAGGGTTTCAAAGTCTCTGATATCTAATTTTAAACCTTCAACTCTATTATCAAAATGTGAAGCAAACTTTTTTGCCGATAAAGAGTTAACGTCTGCTACATAAATCTTTTCAATCTGTTTTATGTTGTGCAAGTATTGAACTGCATATCTTCCCATGCCACCACTTCCACCTAATGCTAAGACCTTCATAAATTACTCCCACTCAATAGTTCCAGGTGGTTTTGAAGTAGTATCGTATACCACTCTATTTATGCCCTTAACCTCATTTATTATTCTTGTTGAAACTTTACTCAAAAATTCACCCTTAAAAGGATAAAAATCTGCAGTCATTCCATCAACAGACGTAACGGCTCTTAATCCGCAGACTTGTTCATATGATCTATGATCACCCATAACACCAACAGTTTTAATTGGCATCAAGACTGCAAATGCTTGCCAAATTTTATCGTATAAACCTGCTTCTTTAATTTCTTCGATATATATATTATCGGCTTCTTGTAAAATCTTTACTCTATCTGCTGTTACCTCACCTAATATTCTTATTCCCAATCCGGGGCCTGGAAATGGATGTCTGTTAATGAATTTTTTTGGAAGTCTCATCTCCAGTCCCAATTTTCTAACTTCATCCTTAAAAAGTTCTCTTAAAGGTTCAACAAGTTTAAGTTTCATTCTTTTTGGTAAACCGCCGACATTATGATGAGATTTAATAACTGATGTGGGACCGCCATGGAAGCTCTGACTTTCGATTACATCAGGATAAATAGTTCCTTGAGCTAAATATTTGGCACGTTTTATTTTGTTTGCCTCTTGGTTAAATATTTTAATAAAAAGATTACCTATTATTTTTCTCTTTTTTTCTGGATCTGTGGCACCCTTTAGGGCTTTTATAAATGTATTTCTTGAGTCTTTGACTATTAATCGAGATTTAAAATGTTTTTTAAACATTTTTACTACCTCTTTTGTTTCATTTAGTCTCATTAAACCTGTATCAACATAAATACATGTTAATTGCTTATTTATGGCTTTTGAAATTATAGCTGCAGTAACAGTACTATCCACCCCACCCGACAATCCACAAATTACCTGATCCTTATGAACTGAATGTTTAATCTCAGTAATCTGATTTCTTAAATGATTTTTCATGCTCCAGTTTCTTTTTATCTTACAAATTTTAAATATAAAATTTTCGATTATCTTATGGCCATTGGGTGTATGCACAACTTCAGGATGAAATTGTAGACCGTAATAAGATTTTTTTTTATTCTCGACTGCTGCAAACTTAGTATTTGAGCTTGATGCAATACTTTTAAAATCTCTTGGTACACTAATAACCTTATCGCCATGGCTCATCCAGACATAATTCGAGCTCTTTCCTTTTCTAAATCCTGAGAATAAAACACTTTTTTTTGATGGCTTTATAAGTGTTTTACCAAATTCTCTTTTTTTTGAAATTTTTACTTTCCCACCAAGTTGGTAACATAATAATTGCATACCATAGCAAATTCCCAATATTGGAATATTTAAATTGAATATTCTTTTATCAATTTTTGGAGTATTTGACTTATGAACACTTGCTGGACCCCCAGAGAAAACTATTCCTGAACATCCTCTATTAAGTATTTGCTTATAAAGTGATTTGCTTGACACAATTTCACAATAAACTCCGGCTTCTCTTACTCTTCTTGCTATTAACTGTGTTACTTGAGATCCAAAATCAACAATAAATATCATTATTTATTCCGCCAAATCTTTTAATTTGACAATTTCTTCGCATGAAGTTTCACATAATATTTCAAGATTAGATATTTGCTCAGCGTATTGCTCAATTAGTCCCAACTCATAAGATACTTTCCCTATTAAATAATTAAGCTCAAGATTATGTGGGATAAGCGTAAAGGCAATTTCATAATATTTAAGAGCATTATCCTGATCTTCTAAGCCTTCATATGATTTGCCTAATAAAATATAAGACTCAGATGATTTGGGGTTAAAAACAATATCTTTTTCTAAATACTTGATTGCTTTTTCAAAATTTTCTTCATTAAAACCATTTAACGCTGATGCATAAAAACTATTTGAGGCAGATATAATTGTTGGAAAAAGAAAAATGACTGTTACCAATAGTATTTTCATTAAACGTCTATATGTTTGTCGGATAGTTTGGTGACTCTCTTGTGATATCGACATCATGTACATGGCTTTCCTTAAGGCCTGCTCCTGTAATTTCTACAAACTTAACATTCTTTTTAAATTCTACTATATCTTTTGAACCAGTGTATCCCATAGAAGCCTTTAAGCCTCCAACAAGCTGGTATATGATTGGCGATATAGGTCCTTTGTAGGGAACTCTTCCTTCGATTCCCTCAGGAACATGCTTATTGCTCTCAGTTATTTCTTCTTGAAAATACCTATCTGCAGAACCCCTAGCCATAGCCCCAAGGGATCCCATTCCTCTATATGATTTATAGCTTCTTCCCTTAAATAAATATACCTCACCTGGTGACTCATCGGTTCCAGCAAAGAGTGAACCGATCATAACTCCGCTTGCTCCTGCGCCTAAGGCTTTGGCTATATCGCCAGAATATTTAATTCCACCATCCGCAATTATCGGCACTCCTTTTTTTGCTGCAGTTTCAGCACAATCTAAAATTGCTGAAAATTGGGGTACACCAATTCCTGCTACCACTCTTGTGGTACATATTGATCCTGGGCCTATTCCAACTTTCACACAATCAGCTCCTTGATCAATAAGTTCTTCAGTGGCTTCGTTTGTAGCAACATTTCCAACAATCACATCTGTTGAGAATTTTGATTTTATTTCTTTAAGAGTGCTAATAACTTTTTCAGAATGACCGTGTGCAGTATCAATTACAAGAACATCCACACCAGCTTCAATTAGTTGCTCCGCTCTATGAATTGCTTCTTCACCAACTCCAATTGCAGCTCCAACGATTAACCTACCTTTTGGATCTTTCGAGGAATTTGGATGAAGCTGACTTTTTTCTATATCTTTAACAGTAATTAAACCAATACATTTACCCTTATCATCGACAACTAATAATTTTTCAATTCTATGCTTGTGTAGCAATTTTTGTGCATCATCTGTTGAAATTCCATCTTTGACAGTTACTAAATTTTTACTAGTCATTAATTCACTTATTTTTTGAGACATATTAGTTGCAAATCGTACGTCCCTATTTGTTAGAATACCTAATAATTTATCATCTACGTCAACAACAGGTATACCTGAAATCTCATTGAGCTTCATTAATTCTAAAGCGTCAGCTAACGTTGCCGATGGCAGTATAGTTAATGGATCAATTACCATTCCAGTTTCAAATTTTTTCACTTTTGAAACATTCTGCGACTGTTCATCTATAGACATGTTTTTGTGTAATATTCCCATTCCACCGGACTGAGCAATTGCAATAGCTAGCTTGTATTCAGTTACTGTATCCATTGCGGAAGATATAAGAGGAACTCCCAATGAAATATTAGAAGTAATTTTTGTATAAGTGCTTACATCTGAAGGAAGCACAGAAGATCGTGCAGGCTTAATAAGAACGTCGTCAAATGAGAGAGATCTTTTGATACTGGAGTGCTCCATCTCTGAGAAATAAATTATTTATTAATTTATGTCAATCAATAGGTGACTTTTTTTCAAGAC
>ENA-OSEY01002470-OSEY01002470.1-marine-metagenome-genome-assembly--contig:-NODE-2470-length-11951-cov-3.983662_pt1 | contig 11951 bp, 11 predicted proteins | sample MGYA00248465_ERZ534230 | MGnify/ENA primary metagenome ERZ534230 (study PRJEB26409, sample SAMN06344110) | marine metagenome | isolation source: Sea water from surface | place: Atlantic Ocean:Southern... | reverse complement strand
CCTGGATCGGACATGCCTCGCTGCTGTTCCGGCATAATGGGGTCAGCGTTCTGAAAGATCCGGTGTTCTCGGACCGCGCGTCGCCTTTAGCTTTCAGTGGCCCGAAACGTGTGGTGCCGCCGGCCTACACCGCTGAGGCCTTGCCGAAAGTTGATATCCTAACCGTCTCGCATGCGCATTATGACCATCTCGATCTTCCGGGCCTCAAGCGTCTGGCGGCGCTGCAGCCGGATATCAGGGTTGTCGTGCCGCTGGGGCTGGCGCGCTATTTGCACCGTGCCAGATTCACGGATGTGACGGAAATCGACTGGTGGCAGAACACAGAGCGGGACGGCACAACCATCACCGCGACACCCGTGCGGCACTGGGCATCGCGCTCGCCATTCGACCGGAACAAGACGCTGTGGGCCGGGTTCATGTTCCGATTCGAGGATGGCTATCAATTCTATTTCGCCGGCGACACCGGCTATAGTGCCGATTTCACCGAGACGCGGGAGCGCCTTGGCGCGCCGGACTTCGCCGCCATCCCCATCGGGGCCTATGAACCTCGTGAATTCATGCGCGAATCGCATTGCAACCCGGAAGAGGCGGTGCAGATCTTTCAGGACCTTGGCGCCGGGCAGGCGATCGGGGTTCACTGGGGGACATTCAAGCTCACGCTGGAGCCGCTCGCAGAACCGCCGCAGCGCCTTCGCGCGGCGCTGCAGGAGGCCGGAATTCCCGTTGACCGGTTCCGTGACCTCACTCATGGCGAGCGCTGGGATTTGTAATCCCGGCCAGTGGCTGCAATCGGAAGGTTGTCGCGGCAATTTATCACCGCAGAATCATCTGGTTTGGCTTGCTTTTGGCCCCTCTCTGAATTATTCAAACGGTGATTTTCTTAGAGGGAGCGGAGAACCTGGTGCCCGAGCTTCTGTCTGAATATTTTCCAATTGCTGTTTTCTTTGCGATTGCCGTGGGGCTCGCTATCGCGTTGGTGAGCGCGTCTCTGCTTCTGGGCAACCAGCGTCCTGACGACGAAAAGATGGCAGCTTACGAATGCGGCTTTGACGCTTTTGATGATTCGCGCCGACAGTTCGATGTGCGTTTTTATCTTGTTGCGATACTCTTCATCATTTTCGACCTTGAGGTTGCCTTCCTCTTTCCGTGGGCGGTCTCGCTCGGCGGGATCGGGGTATTCGGCTTCTGGTCGATGATGCTGTTCCTCGCAGTGCTTACGGTCGGTTTCATCTATGAATGGAAGAAGGGAGCGCTGGAATGGGAGTAATCGATCCCCGGACGACTGCGCCGGTCGGCCCAGGTCCTGAGCAGGACGCAATCCTGAAAGCGGTAGGTGACGAAATCACCAATCGAGGGTTTGTGATCGCCAGCGCCGACAAGCTGTTCAACTGGGCGCGCTCCGGTTCGCTTTGGCCCATGACCTTTGGCCTTGCCTGTTGCTCTATCGAGATGATGCATTCGGCCGCCAGCCGCTATGACATGGATCGGTACGGCATGCTGTTCCGTCCCAGCCCGCGCCAGTCGGATGTCATGATCGTTGCCGGCACGCTGACCAACAAGATGGCCCCGGCGCTCCGCCGGGTTTATGACCAGATGCCCGAGCCACGCTGGGTCCTGTCGATGGGATCATGTGCCAATGGCGGGGGCTACTACCATTACTCCTATGCTGTCGTTCGTGGATGTGACCGGATTGTGCCGGTTGATGTCTATGTGCCGGGTTGCCCGCCGACAGCCGAAGCTCTGATCTACGGATTGCTGCAGCTTCAGAAGAAGATCAGGCGTACCGCGACCATCGCGCGCGGCTGATCGGGACAGAAATGTGGGGAACAGCGCCACGGTGTCAGGCGTCGCATTCCTGTGAGATCAATGTCAGGCACCATGCCCGCACCGCTTCAGGTGGCCATAGGAACTGTTGAATGACCGACAACGTCACTCCCGACAACCAGACCGCCGCGCAAGAGGTGTCTGTGCAGACAACGATGATCGAGCATCTTCGCAAACTTCTCGACGCCGACCTGCAGGACGCCGCTGTCGTGCAGGACCAGATCGTGCTTCGTATTCCGGCATCCTCGATCCAGCAGGTGTTGGCCGCGCTTCGCGATGACAAATATGCCGCCTTCAACCAGCTGTCCGACCTGACCGCCGTCGACTATCCCGAGCGTCCGGAGCGGTTCGAACTGGTCTATCAGCTGCTGTCGATGCGCAACAACATGCGGCTTCGCCTTCTGGCCGCCGTGGGCGAGGGGCAGGCCGTTCCCTCGGCGACGACAGTCTATAGTGCCGCCAACTGGGCCGAGCGCGAGGTATGGGACATGTTCGGCATCTTCTTCGCCGGCCACCCCGACCTGCGCCGCCTGCTGACGGATTACGGCTTCGAGGGGCATCCGCTTCGCAAGGATTTCCCGCTGACGGGTCATGTCGAGGTCCGCTATGACGACACGCTGCGCCGTGTCGTAAACGAGCCGGTATCGCTCGTCCAGGAATTCCGCGATTTCGACTTCCTGAGCCCGTGGGAAGGCATGCAGGCGCAGATCCCCGGCGATGAAAAAGCCGGCAAGGAAGGGTGAGGAGCAGATCATGGCTGAGATGCAGATCAAACCCATCACGATGAATTTCGGCCCGCAGCACCCTGCGGCGCACGGCGTTCTTCGCCTTGTTCTGGAGATGGACGGCGAGGTGATCGAGCGTGCGGACCCGCATGTCGGGCTGCTGCATCGCGGCACCGAGAAGCTGATCGAGCACAAGACCTATCTTCAGGCGCTGCCCTATTTCGACAGGCTGGACTATGTCTCGCCGATGAACCAGGAGCATGCCTGGGCGCTGGCCATCGAGCGCGCCGTCGGCATCGAGGTTCCGCGCCGCGCGCAATATATCCGTGTTCTCTATTGCGAGATCGGCCGCATTCTGAACCACCTTCTGAACCTGACCACCTTTGCCATCGACGTGGGCGCGATGACCCCGCTCCTGTGGGGTTTTGAAGAGCGCGAGCAGCTGATGGGCTTCTATGAGCGGGCTTGCGGCGCGCGCCTGCACGCTGCCTATTTCCGCCCGGGCGGCGTCCATCAGGACCTTCCCGACGGCCTTCTCGACGAAATTGGCGACTGGGCGAATGAATTTCCTGCATTCATCAACGATCTCGAAACGCTGCTGACCGACAACCGGATTTTCAAGCAGCGTACTGTCGATATCGGCGTGATCAGCGAAGAGGCAGCGCTCGACCTCGGCATCACCGGTCCCTGCCTTCGAAGCAGCGGCGTGGCTTGGGACCTTCGCAAGGCGCAGCCCTACGATGCCTATGCCGAGATGGAGTTCGACGTTCCGGTCGGCAAGACAGGCGACTGCTACGCCCGCTATCTGGTGCGGGTCGAGGAAATGCGTCAGTCGCTGCGGATCATCCGCCAGTGCATCGATAAAATGCCGGACGGCCCGGTGCTCGCGGAAAACAACAAGGTCACCCCGCCGAAGCGGGGCGACATGAAGCATTCGATGGAAGCGCTGATCCATCACTTCAAGCTCTACACAGAGGGCTTTCACGTTCCCGAGGGCGAGAGCTACACCGCGGTCGAGGCGCCGAAGGGCGAATTCGGCGTCTATCTGGTCGCTGACGGCTCCAACAAGCCGTACCGCTGCAAGATCCGCGCTCCGGGATTCTATTTCATGGCTGCCGTCGATTACCTGTCGCGTGGCCACATGCTGGCCGACTCGGTTGCCATTATCGGGTCGCTCGACATTGTTTTTGGTGAGATCGACAGATGAGCATCGACGCCCGTATCGCCGACAACCAGCCGGACAGCTTCGCCTTCACCCGTGAGAACGAGGCGGAGATCAAGCGGATCGTGGCCAAATATCCCAAGGGCCGTCAGGCCAGCGCGGTGATGCCGCTGCTCGACCTGGCGCAGCGCCAGCACGACAACTGGATCCCGATGAAGGCCATCGAACTGATCGCGAAGAAGCTCGATATGGCTGAAATCCGGGTTCTCGAAGTCGCGACCTTCTACACGATGTTCAATCTCAAGCCGGTCGGGAAATATTTCCTTCAGGCCTGCACCACCACGCCCTGCTGGCTTCGCGGGTCCGACAACATGATGCGCTGCATCAAGGACCGCTATGGCATCTCGTCGGGAGAGACGTCGGAATGCGGCCGCTTCACGCTTCTCGAGGTGGAATGCCTCGGTGCCTGCGTGAACGCGCCGATCCTGCAGGTGAATGACGATTTCTACGAAGATCTGGACTATGCCAGCACCGGCGCGCTTCTCGACTCGCTCGAGGCCGACGAGCCGCTGCCGGTCGGGTCCGTGACCGGCCGTTCCGGGTCTGAATCCGCGTCCGGCGCGACAAGCCTTGCGGCGCTGAAGCCGGCGGAATAGGGAGAGGCAAATGCTGAAAGACGAAGATCGCATTTTTACCAATCTCTACGGCTGGATGGATTCCGGCCTGAAGGGCGCAAAGGCCCGCGGGGACTGGGACGGCACGGCAAAGCTGATCAAGCTGGGCCATGACGAGATCGTCGAGCGGGTGAAGGCGTCAGGCCTCCGCGGCCGGGGCGGCGCGGGTTTCCCGACCGGCCTGAAATGGTCCTTCATGCCCAAGGAAGTCGGCGCCCGCCCGCATTATCTGGTGGTCAACGCCGATGAGTCCGAACCCGGCACATGCAAGGATCGCGACATCATCCGGAACGAGCCGCACAAGCTGCTGGAAGGCTGTGTTCTCGCCGGTTTCGCGATGCGTGCGCATGCCGCCTATATCTATATCCGTGGCGAGTTCGTGAACGAGGCGCGCCGCCTTCAGGCCGCCATCGACGAGGCCTATGCCGCCGGTCTTCTCGGCGACAATGCCGCCAAATCCGGCTGGAAGTTCGACATCTACCTGCATCGCGGGGCCGGCGCCTATATCTGCGGCGAGGAAACCGCGCTGATCGAATCGCTGGAAGGCAAGAAGGGCCAGCCGCGCCTGAAGCCGCCGTTCCCGGCGGGTGCCGGCCTCTATGGCTGCCCGACCACGGTCAACAATGTCGAATCCATCGCCGTCGTGCCGACGATCCTGCGCCGCGGCGCCGACTGGTTCGCCGGTCTCGGCAAGGACGGCAACACAGGCACCAAGCTGTTCTGCATCTCCGGCCATGTGAACAATCCCTGCAATGTCGAAGAGGAAATGGGCATTCCGCTTCGCGAGCTGATCGAGAAACATGCCGGTGGCGTGCGCGGCGGGTGGGACAACCTGCTGGCGGTGATCCCGGGCGGGTCCTCGACCCCGTTGATGCCGCAGGCTGTCTGCAACACCATCACCATGGATTTCGACGCGCTGAAAGAGGCTGGAACCGGCCTCGGCACGGCAGGCGTGATCGTCATGGACAAGAGCACCGACGTGGTGAAGGCCATTTCGCGCCTGTCCTATTTCTACAAGCATGAGAGCTGTGGCCAGTGCACGCCGTGCCGCGAGGGCACCGGCTGGATGTGGCGGATGATGGAGCGGCTTGTCCGCGGCGATGCCGAAATTCATGAAATCGACACGCTGGAGCAGGTGACGCGCCAGGTCGAGGGACACACCATCTGTGCGCTCGGTGACGCGGCTGCCTGGCCGATCCAGGGCCTGATCAAGCATTTCCGCCCGGAAATCGAGCGCCGGATCACGGCGCATCGTGCCGCGGCGGCGGTCGAAGCGGCCGAGTAGGGGGACAGGACCATGCCAAAGCTGACAGTGAACGGCATCGAGGTCGAGGTAGAGGACGGCTCCACCGTCCTTCACGCCTGTGAGGAGGCCGGGGTCGAGGTTCCGCGCTTTTGCTATCACGACAGGCTGTCGATCGCCGGCAATTGCCGCATGTGCCTCGTCGATATGGAGCGTGCGCCGAAGCCGGTCGCGTCCTGCGCGATGCCGGCGGGCGAGGGCATGGTGATCCGCACCGACACCGACCGCGTGAAGAAAGCGCGCGAAGGCGTAATGGAATTCCTGCTGATCAACCACCCGCTGGACTGTCCGATCTGCGACCAGGGCGGCGAATGCGACCTTCAGGACCAGGCTATGGGCTATGGCTTTGACAGCTCGCGCTATGAAGAAAACAAGCGCGCCGTCGAAGACAAGCATATGGGCCCGCTGATCAGCACCACCATGACCCGCTGCATCCATTGCACACGGTGTGTCCGCTTCGCCACCGAGGTGGCCGGCGTGCCCGAGCTTGGCGCCATCGGCCGCGGCGAGAACATGGAAATCACCACCTATCTGGAAAAGACACTAGCTTCGGAGCTGTCGGCCAATGTGATCGACTTGTGCCCGGTGGGGGCGCTGACTTCCAAGCCCTATGCCTTTACCGCCCGCCCGTGGGAGCTGAACAAGACGGAATCCGTCGATGTCATGGATGCCGTCGGCAGCAACATCCGCGTCGATGCGCGCGGCTCGCAGGTGATGCGCGTGCTGCCGCGCCTGAACGAGGACGTCAACGAGGAGTGGATTTCCGACAAGACCCGCTATGCCGTCGACGGGCTGCGCCGCCAGCGTCTGGACCGTCCGTTCATCCGTGGTCGCGACGGCAAGCTCGCGCCGGCAAGCTGGGACGAGGCTTTCGCCACAATTGCGGCAAAGCTGAAGAAGGCCAAGCCGAATGCCGTTGCCGCCATCACCGGCGACCAGTGCGACGCCGAATCCATGTTTGCCCTGAAGACCCTGTTCGACAAGCTGGGAAGCGCCAGCATCGACTGCCGTCAGGACGGTGCGAAGATCGGCGGCGTGCGTGCCGGCTATCTGTTCAATTCGACCATCGCCGGCATTGACCAAGCGGATGCGCTGCTGATCATCGGCAGCAACCCGCGGATCGAGGCGGCTGTGCTGAACGCGCGCATCCGGCGCAACTGGCTGGCCACACGCATGCCTGTCGGCATCGTCGGGCCCGAGATGGACCTGACCTATGACGCCGAACAGCTTGGCGATGATGCGGCGACACTTGCCGCCATCCTCGACGGCAAGTCGAAATTCGCGGCGAAGCTGAAGCGTGCGAAGAAGCCGATGATCATCATCGGCATGGGTGCGCTGGCGCGCGCCGACGGTGCTGCCATGCTGGGACAGGCGCGCGAGATCGCCGAGGCTTACGGTGTCGTCAATGGCGACTGGAACGGCTTCAACGTGCTTCATACAGCGGCTGCGCGCGTGGCCGGGCTGGACCTTGGTCTGACGCCGGGGCGCGGCGGGCTGGATGTCGCGGCGATGTACAAGGCCGCCGATGCTGGCAAGCTGGACCTGGTCTGGCTTCAGGCCGCCGACGAGATCGACGCTGCGCGGTTCGAAAAGACCTTTACCGTTTATCAGGGGCATCACGGCGATGCCGGCGCGCATGTCGCCGACGTCATCCTGCCGGGTGCCGCCTACACCGAGAAGGACGGCATCTATCTGAATACCGAGGGGCGCGTGCAATATGCCGCCCGCGCGGCCTTCCCGCCGGGCGAGGCACGCGAGGACTGGACCATCATCCGCGCGCTTGCCGGCCATATGGGGATCAATCTCGGCTTCGACTCGCTGGCCGAGCTGCGCGAGGAGATGTTCGAGCTGGCACCGCATTTCGCCGAGCAGGACGAGGTGAAAGCGGCACGCTGGGCCAAGTTCGGCAGCAAGACCAAGATTGCGTCGGCACCGGTCGCTACCGCCCACGAGACTTTCTACATGACCTGTCCCGTCAGCCGCGCGTCGGAAACGATGGGCCAGTGCCTGATGGCGTTGCAGGCGGATGCCGCGCGCCACGCAGCGGAGTAGCACGATGGATCTGATCACCAACAGCTACGTCGTCGAACTGGCGTTGACCGTCGGCAAGATTATGCTTGTCGTCGGCCCGCTCCTGATCGCGGTGGCCTATCTGACCCTGGCGGAGCGCCGCGTCATCGGCTTCATGCAGCTTCGCAAGGGTCCGAATGTCGTCGGGCCTTTCGGCATGTTCCAGCCATTTGCCGACGCGCTGAAACTGATGGTCAAGGAAACCATCCTTCCGGCGGGCGCCAACAAGGCCGTGTTCATCCTCGCGCCGATGCTGACCTTCATCCTGGCGCTTGTCGCCTGGGCGGTAATCCCGTTCGGCGAGGGGCTCGTGATCGCCGACATCAATGTCGGCATCCTGTATCTGTTCGCGATTTCCTCGCTCGGCGTCTATGGCGTGATCATGGCCGGCTGGGCCAGTAACTCGAAATACGCCTTCCTCGGCGCGCTTCGCTCGGCGGCGCAGATGGTGTCCTACGAAGTGTCGATGGGCCTCGTCATCATCAACGTACTGATCTGTGTCGGTTCACTGAACCTGAGCGCCATTGTCGAGGCGCAGCGGGATGTCTGGTTCGCGCTGCCGCTGCTGCCAATGTTCTTCGTCTTTTTCATCTCGACGCTGGCCGAGACAAACCGCGCGCCGTTCGACCTTCCCGAGGGCGAATCCGAACTGGTGGCCGGTTACTTCGTCGAATATTCCTCGATGAGCTTCGCGCTCTTCTTCCTTGGCGAATACGCCAACATGATTCTGATGAGCGGCATGACCACGGTGCTGTTCCTCGGCGGCTGGCTGCCGCCGTTCGACATCTGGCCGCTGAACATCGTGCCGGGACCGGTCTGGTTCATTCTCAAGGTGATGCTGCTGCTGTTCGTCTTCCTGTGGGTGCGGGCGACCACGCCGCGCTACCGCTATGACCAGCTGATGCGGCTTGGCTGGAAGATTTTCCTTCCGTTCTCGCTGCTCTGGGTTGTTCTGACTTCAGGCTTCCTGCTCTACACCGGCAACCTGCCGGCCGTGATGGAAGGCTAAGGGAGGGCCAGATGGGTGCCATGATCAATTCTCTCCGCTCCTTCCTGCTTCTCGAGCTTGGCAAGGGCCTGTTCCTGACGCTGAAGTACTTCTTCAAGCCGAAGGTCACCATCAACTATCCCTACGAGAAGGGCAGCCTGTCGCCGCGCTTCCGGGGCGAGCATGCGCTGCGCCGCTATCCGAACGGCGAGGAGCGCTGCATTGCCTGCAAGCTGTGCGAGGCCGTGTGCCCGGCGCAGGCCATCACCATCGAGGCCGAGCCGCGCGATGACGGCAGCCGCCGCACGACGCGCTACGATATCGACATGACGAAATGCATCTATTGCGGCTTCTGTCAGGAAGCCTGCCCGGTGGATGCCATCGTCGAGGGACCGAATTTCGAGTTCGCCACGGAAACCCGTGAGGAGCTCTATTACGACAAGGACAAGCTCCTGGCGAACGGTGATCGCTGGGAGACGGAAATCGCCCGCAACCTTGCCGCCGACGCGCGCTGGCGCTGACGGCATCCGAATCTGAAGGGGGACATGGGTGTGACTAGTTTCACGGGGAAGGCAGGCCAATGATCGAGGCGCTGTTCTTCTATATGTTTTCGGCAGTGATGCTCGGGGCCGGCCTGATGGTCGTGGTCTCGCGCAACCCGGTTTTCTCGGTGCTGTTCCTGATCCTTGCCTTCTTCAACGCGGCCGGGCTGTTCGTCCTGATCGGGGCGGAATTCATCGCCATGCTGCTTGTCGTCGTCTATGTCGGCGCGGTGGCGGTGCTGTTCCTGTTCGTGGTGATGATGCTGGACATCAACTTTGCCGAGATGCGGGCGGGCTTCCAGAAATACCTGCCGCTCGGCCTTGTTGTCGGCGGCATCCTTGTCTTCGAGCTGGTCGCGGCGATCTATGGCGATGCCTTCAAGGGCGCGTCGCTGCCGGCGATGCCCGAGATCAGCAACACCCGTGCGCTGGGCAATGTGCTCTATACCAAATACATGTACCTGTTCCAGGTGGCCGGACTGATCCTGCTGGTGGCCATGATCGGCGCCATTTCGCTGACCATGCGCAAGCGCCCGGGCGTTCGCCGCCAGGTGATTGCAGAGCAGAACGCGCGCAGCCGCGCCGAATCTGTCGAGGTCGTCGAGGTGCCGGTCGGTGCCGCCGCACGGACCGTCCACACGGTCCAGCCAAGCAAGCGTGAGGGGTAGGGCATGCTTGAACTTTCACTCAGTCATTATCTCGCCGTTTCGGCGGTGCTGTTTGCGCTCGGCGCGTTCGGCATCTTCCTGAACCGGAAGAACGTGATCACCATCCTGATGTCGATCGAGCTGATGCTGCTGTCGGTCAACATCAACATGGTGGCCTTCTCGGCCTATAACGGCGATCTCGAGGGCCAGATCTTCTCGCTCTTCATCCTGACTGTCGCCGCCGCCGAGGCCGCCATCGGCCTTGCCATTCTCGTCGTCTTCTTCCGCAACCGCGGATCGATTGCGGTCGAGGATGTGAACATGATGAAAGGCTGACCCGGGATGTATGCGTCTATTGTCTTCCTGCCGCTGTTCGGCGCGCTGATCGCCGGCTGGCTGAGCCTCGGCAACCGCGATCGCGCGGCAGAGCTGGTGACGGTGTCCTTCCTTCTGCTGTCGCTGCTGTTCTCGATTGTCGCCTTTGCTCAGGTCGGCATTGGCGGGCAGCCGATCACCGTCGATCTGGCCCGCTGGATCGTCTCCGGTGATTTCGAGGCGATGTGGCGGCTGCGGTTCGATACGCTGACCGTGGTGATGCTGATTGTCGTGACCGGCGTGTCCTCGATGGTGCATCTCTATTCCGTCGGCTACATGTCGCACGACAAGTCGCGCGCGCGCTTCATGGCCTATCTCAGCCTGTTCACCTTCGCCATGCTGATGCTGGTGACGGCGGACAACCTCGTCCAGCTGTTCTTCGGCTGGGAAGGGGTGGGCGTGGCCTCCTATCTGCTGATCGGTTTCTGGTACAAGAAGGACAGCGCCCATACCGCCGCGATGAAGGCCTTTGTGGTCAACCGTGTGGGTGATTTCGGCTTCGCGCTCGGCATTCTTGCGGTCTACCAGATTTTCGGCTCGATCGAGTTCGATGTGATCTTCGCCAATTCGGCGAGCGCCGCCGGCACGGATATCAACTTCCTTGGCACCGCGATGCCGGCGCTGGAAGTCGCCGGCATCCTGCTGTTCATCGGCGCGATGGGCAAGTCGGCCCAGCTTGGCCTGCACACCTGGCTTCCCGACGCGATGGAGGGTCCGACACCCGTGTCCGCCCTGATCCATGCGGCGACGATGGTCACGGCCGGTGTCTTCATGGTCTGTCGTCTTTCGCCAATGTTTGAATTCTCGGAAACAGCTTTGATGGTTGTTACGGTTGTGGGTGCATCGACGGCCTTCTTTGCTGCGACAGTCGGGCTCACGCAAAACGATATTAAGCGCGTGATCGCTTATTCGACTTGCTCGCAACTCGGTTACATGTTCTTCGCGGCGGGCGTGTCGGCCTACGGCGCGGCGATGTTCCACCTCTTCACACACGCCTTCTTTAAAGCCTTGCTGTTCCTTGGTTCGGGTAGCGTCATCCATGCGATGTCGGACGAACAGGATATGCGGAAGATGGGCGGCATCTGGAAGATGGTTCCCTATACTTATGCCTTTATGTGGATCGGTAGTCTCGCCCTTGCGGGCATCGGGATACCGGGCATATTCGGGTTTGCGGGTCACTATTCGAAGGACATTATACTCGAGGCAACCTGGGCAGCGAATAGTGGGGTCGGTTACTATGCGTTCTGGCTCGGGCTCGCAGGTGCATTTATGACGGCATTTTATTCATGGCGCCTGCTTTTCATGACCTTCCATGGCGAGACCCGAGCTGACGAGAAGGTCTTCGCGCATGTCCACGAATCGCCTTGGATCATGATCGGCCCGCTCTTTGTCTTGGCGATTGGCGCTGTCTTTGCCGGTGCGATCGGTTATCACGGCTTTGTTGGTGCAGGATACGCTGAGTTCTGGGGCGACTCATTGAAAGTCCTCCCGGCACATACCGCGCCGTTTGAAGCGGTGAATGTGCCCCTTTGGGTTAAATTGGCGCCGCTTGTCATGGCCGTGGGCGGTATCTGGCTCGCGTATCGGATCTATATCCAGAAACCGGGTATGGCGGATCGTTGGCGCGCATTCCACGAAGAG
>ENA-OSEY01002469-OSEY01002469.1-marine-metagenome-genome-assembly--contig:-NODE-2469-length-11951-cov-8.023749_pt1 | contig 11951 bp, 12 predicted proteins | sample MGYA00248465_ERZ534230 | MGnify/ENA primary metagenome ERZ534230 (study PRJEB26409, sample SAMN06344110) | marine metagenome | isolation source: Sea water from surface | place: Atlantic Ocean:Southern... | reverse complement strand
GCATAATCCCATTCATGTGCTCTTTCTCTAGCTGCATAAATATCATATTCACCAGTTGCTATTACACAAAATTTATAAGAACTGGCCATTTTAACTATCGAATTTACTTTATATTCTTTCAATTTATTCAGAATAATATCAGAAGGCTTTATTACGCTTGATACTGCTACTACTTTATCTTTTGGCTGAAGTTTTTTACAATTAATTTTTTTCGTATTATCATTTTCAATCAAATAACTTTCTCCTGGAGAATAAGTATAAAAAAGTCTATTTTTTTTTGGCACGCCTACAAGCCCGAGAACTGGAACATTGTTAACTACTAATGCTGCATTAAGAGTATACTCATCTTTGCCTGATATATATTCTTTAGTTCCGTCTATTGGATCAATCAACCAAAATATTTTTGAAGTGTTTTTAACTTTTAAATCCACTGTTTCTTCAGAAATAATTTTTATGTTAGGTGTTAATTCAATAATTTTTTTTTGAATTAAATCATCAACCCTTAAATCTCCATTGCTTACAGGTGATTTGTCCTGTTTAATCTCTATCTTTAAACCTTCCTTAAAAAGTCTAATAGACTCTTCTCCAGCATAGTTAAAAGTTTCGATAAGACTTTCAGCAATATTTTTGAGTTCATCTTTGTTCATTTTCTACTTTTTCTAATTTTACATTTTCAATATTAATTACTCTTTTTCCAAAGTTTTCGAAATTTACTGTTACTTTATTTCCAAGAATTGATTGAACTTGACCAATTCCCCAATCCTTATTTGCAGGATTTGTCACATAATCACCTGGTTCAAAATCAATAAGCATTATGGAAAATTACTAACAAATGTACTATACACTCTAAATTATGAATTCACTAGGTATTAAAAAGCCAAAAAAAGAAACTAAAGTTGTGGTAGCAATGTCAGGTGGTGTTGACTCTTCTGTTGTGGCTGCATTGATGAAACAAGAAGGTTTTGATGTTACAGGAATAACTCTTAAACTTTACGATGACACAAAACAATCAAAAGAGGGTAGACAATGTTGTGCTGGCCAAGATATTTTAGATGCAAAGAGAGTTTCAGAAAAAATTAATATTAATCATGAAATTTTATACTACCAGAAAAAATTTAAAACAGAGGTAATCGACTCATTTATAGACAGTTATGCTTCAGGAGAAACCCCTATACCATGTGTTCAGTGCAATCAAACAGTAAAATTTAGAGATTTATTTAAATATGCTAAAGATTTAAAAGCAGACGCGTTAATAACTGGTCATTACGTTTCCAGAATTCAAAATAATAGTCACGCAAGTATGTATCGAGCCAAAGATTACAGTAGAGATCAAAGTTATTTTTTATTCAGTACTACGCAAGAGCAACTTGATTATATAAGATTTCCTTTAGGAGAAATAGATAAATCTGAAACAAGAAATATAGCAAAAAAATTAGATTTAAATGTTGCTGAAAAACCGGACAGTCAAGATATTTGTTTTGTTCCTAACGGGGATTATAGCTCTGTTATAAAAAAATTTAGGCCTGAGTCTTTTAAAAAGGGTAAAATAATAAACCTTTCGGGAAAACAAATAGGAGAGCATGAAGGTATTATAAATTACACAATTGGACAACGAAAAGGTATAAAAATTTCAAGTGAAAAACCGCTTTACGTAGTAAATATAGATGCATCAAATAATACTGTCATTGTTGGAAATAAAGAAAATTTAGAAATTAAGAAAATTAAATTAAGAGATCTAAATATTTTAGAAAACAGAAAAGAGTTTGAAAAAATTATCAATATAAAGGTAAGATCTACTGGTAGACTTTTAAAAGCTAAAATTAATTTCTTAGGTAATTTTGCTGAAGTCGAAATTTTAGAAAAAGAAACAGGAATTTCCCCAGGGCAAGCTTGTGTTTTTTATTCCGAAGATGAAATTGGGGATAAGGTTTTAGGCGGCGGTTGGATTGACAAGACATTCAATAATTATTTATCCACGTAGTTAACAACATAAAATAAAACACGCATTAAGTGTTAAGCTAAATTCGTTCTATGTGATTTAATCATCTTAATTAAGAGGCAACTCTTAACTGGCCATTTAGGGAAAAACCGAGAGGTTCAAGCTTAAAGGGCAGAAAGGTGAACCTAGTAGCGCTAGAATAGTTCATCGGGAAGGCTTGGCGGTAGCGCCTAAAACGACGAGCCAAAACTACTAAATTTCTGGGCGAAAGCCTAGAAATTTAAGTGGTTCTTCTCCAAAAAAATCTAGAAAATAAATAAAAAATTATTACACCAACAAAATAATTCCATTCTAGCATGTGTTTGAAATGCGTGTTTCCTTTAGTTACCAAAGTAGGAACACTTAACAGGGCAACTGTAACAAGTATGCTTACAAGTAAAAATTTCATTATTAAAACTTTCTTATTTATTAGTTTTTCAATTTTTTCTTTTAATTTAAAAAAATGATAAACCAAATAACCTTGAGCAATGAGTTCAAAAATAATAAATAATAGTAAAACTAATCTTCTAAATAATTTATATATTTGAATATCGAATTTGATACCTAAAAAGATTGAATGAATAGCTAAAAAAATTGCTGACAAAATACCAAAAGTTTTAAATTTATAATTAATACTTGTTGCATTTAGATTGTTAACCAAATCGTTATTATTTTTCCAATAATAATAAAGAAGGATAGCCGTTAATATCATTGATGGTTTAAAAATCAGGTACTGCGGAAAAGCTCTTGAAGCTCTACTTATTGATAAACTCCCATCTAGGTATGGAATTGAAAAACTAGATCTACCAATTTGATCTACTTCTAAAAACGTATTATTTAAAAATTCAGGATTTTGAGATATAAAAAGGCACAAATTTATTGCCAGTAATGGAATAAAAAAAATCCATAAACTCAATTTTCGAATTTGAGTTATTTCTTTCATAAATATTTTAGATTATTTCTTTTTGTTTCTTTTTCTTGCTCTTCTTTTTTTTGAGCCAATTTTTCTTCTACCACGGTGCTTTTTTGGGTAACCCATATTTTTGCCTCCTTTTATCTATCTTAATGTATAAAGTTATATATAAAGTTCAAATATACTTATTTTATGAAAAAGTCTATAAGCACATTTCTAAAACATCCAACAAAAGATAGCTCAAATAGATCCGCAAACCCTCCTGTAACCCGCGCTTCAACTATTTTATTCAACACGATGCAGGAAATGTATAAACATGAACTGAAAATCAAGAAACATAAGAAAGTATCTCATTTTACCTACGGAAGATATGGCAGCACGACTACAATTGAACTTGAAAATATTTTAAAAGAATTAGAGCAAGCTTATCATGTTTTTTTAACAGGCACTGGATTTGGTGGAATAGCTTTAGCTTTAATGGCACTTTGTAGGCCTGGAGACGAAATTTTAGTTTCAGATAATGTTTATGGTCCAACAAAAGAAATATCCCAAGAACTCATGAAAGAATTTAAAGTTGATGCTAAATTTTATAATCCCGACTCTTTAGATGATTTAAAAAGAAAAATATCGAATAAAACAAAAATGATTTTAGTTGAAAACCCAGGGAGTAACACTTTTGAATTTCAAGACTTATCTAAAATTGTCAAAGTGGCTAAAAGAAAAAAAATTTTCACTTTGCTCGATAATACTTGGGGAACACCACTTTATCTTAAACCATTGAAATTAGGATTTGATATGTCTTTTTGCTCTGCTACAAAATATTTTTCTGGTCATTCAGATGCTATGGGCGGTTCTCTGGCAGTTAATCAAAAAGTTTTTAAAAAAATAATGTTCTTTTATAAATTATCAGGATACCGCATGTCAGCTGATGAGGCTTACCTAATCATAAGAGGCTTAAGAACTTTAGATACCAGACTAAAACAACATTATGAGAATACAAAAACCATAATCAAATTTCTAAAAAAACAAAAAAAAATTAAAGAAATTCTTTATCCGCACAATCCATCAAGCAAAAATTATAAACTATGGAAAAAATATTATTCTGGAGCAACAGGTTTGCTTTCTATTGTCATAAAAAGTAAAAAAAAATCTTCGGTAATAGCCTTTGTTAATTCGCTTGAATTATTTGGAATTGGATACAGCTGGGGAGGTTTTGAGAGTCTAGCTATTCTTCAAGAGATTAAAAGTTCAAAAAAGGATGAATATTTAAAAGGGCGCCAATTTTATCGATTTAATAAAGACGAGCATATTGTAAGACTTCATATTGGATTAGAAGACTCAAAAGATTTAATTAATGATTTAAAACAAGGATTAAAAAAAATTAAGTGATTAAAAATTTTTTCCCAAACAAAACTGCATTATATGCCTTAGTAGCTGCTTGCTTTGTTGTTTGCACTACAATGGGAGTTAGACAAACATTTGGACTTTACTCAAGCGAATTTGAGACAACAGCTGGAACATCAAATACTGAATTTGGATTAGCGATCGCCGTCCATGCAATATTTTGGGGAATTTTTACTCCAGTTTTTGGTAGGATTTCAGATAGATTAGGCGGATATGTAGTTATAGTTCCAGCTTTAATTTTTTACTCAATCGCTATGCTGCTTATGGGCAACAATTATATTTCAGGCATGTGGCTACAAATCAATCTTGGTTTATTTGTTGGCTTAGGTTTAGCTGGAGCAGCTGGGACCATTCTAACTCCAATGATCTCAAAACATTTTCCAAATGAAAATAGAAGTAAAGCTGCGGGTCTTGTTACTGCATGCGGAGGCTTAGGTATGTTTATTTTTCCAATATTATCTACTTTGTTTAAAAATATTTCTACCTGGCAGATGTCTTTTATAATATTTTCTATAATTTTATTTTTGATGTGTATACCTGGTCTTTTTGTAAAGTTACCTCAAAATAAAACAACAGTTATTAATTCTAACATAGATAATCGAAGTTTAAGTGAAGTCTTAAAAGAGTCATTTGCACATAAAGGTTTTAGATTATTAATTCTTGGTTTTTTTGTATGCGGTTTTCAAATTACTCTTATAGCAACCCATGTCCCGAGATATGTTCAAGATAAAGGTTTAGCAGACTGGACGGGAATGGCGATTTTGGCTTTGATAGGTTTTTTTAATATTATAGGAACACTTGTAATGGGTTACTTAGGAGACAAATATAGCAAAAAGTTGCTCTTGAGTGGATTATATTTTTTAAGAGGAATAACTTTAATACTATTTATTTTCTTACCAGCCTCAAATTTATCTGCAGTTTTATTTGGAACTTCTTTTGGATTGTTATGGCTTGCAACTGTTCCCGCAACAAATGGAATAGTTGCTCAAATTTTTGGAACAAAAAATTTATCACTCTTATTTGGAATAGTATTTTTGAACCACCAATTTGGATCATTTTTGGGTGCATATTTAGGCGGTTATTTTTATGATCAGTTTGGAAGTTTTGATTATGCTTGGTACCTAGCAATAGTCCTATCTTTTATAGCCACGGCTTTACATTTACCAATTGATGAAAGACCGATAGCGGCTGTGGATAAAACTATCTAAGGTTGTATTTTGAGTCTTAAAGTGAATCAAAAGTGAATCAAAACATGAACATTTAAAAGGTTGCAACTTTAAATTGTGGATAATTTTTTTATTTAATCATTAAGATTCTTTTTATATGCTCAAAATAACAAAGGAGCAAAAATGTTTTCAACTGAGCTAGGAAAAAAATTAGACAAATATCATTTATTAAAACATCCATTTTATCAAATTTATTGGAACGAAGGAAAGTTAAACAGAGAAATTATCAAAGATTACGCTGAGCAATATTATCAGCATGTCAAAGCATTTCCTAGATATATAAGCGCAACTCATTCAATTTGTGAGGATATTGAAAAAAGAAGAATTCTTTTAGAAAATTTACAGGATGAGGAAAATAAAGATGGCGATCATCCAAAATTGTGGAAAAATTTCGCTAAAGCTCTTGGAGCTGACGAAGTAAAAATCGAAAGTACAAAGCTAGATTGGTTTACAAAAGATATGATTGATAACTTTTTTGTCCAAGCAAGAAAATCTTATGCAGAAGGTTTGGCATCACTTTATACCTACGAAAGACAAATTCCTGAAATTGCAGAAACAAAAATTCAAGGTTTAAAAAAATTTTACGGAGTGAACTCAAAAGATGGGCTAGAATTTTTTGAAGCGCATAAATCTGCTGATGTAATTCATAGAGCAGAATGTGAAAAACTTCTAGATAGCTTAAGCACTGAAGAGCAAAAAAAGGCAGAAAATGCCTCTTTATTGACAGCAAGATATCTATGGAATTTTTTAAGTGGCATGGTTTCAAAACATAAACTGCAAATAGCCGCCTAGTTTCTAAAGTCTTGATTGACAATTTAGATTAAGAAGAATACCTATGATTAATTAGGTATGGAAATTTATCTTCCAATTGTACAAGTTCATATAGATGTAATTTTTATTTTATTCGTCAGTTTCGCTGTAGGAGTTTTGTCTGGTTTATTTGGAGTAGGTGGTGGTTTTTTAATGACTCCATTTTTAATTTTTCTAGGAATTCCACCAGTTTATGCTGTACCAAATGAGATCAATAATATTCTAGCGACATCTGTATCTGGATCTATGACCCATTGGTTTAAAAACACATTAGATTACAAAATGGGTTTAATGATAATTATAGGAGGGACAGTTGGCACGGTACTTGGAATTATCACTTTTACTTTTTTTAAGGAAACTGGCAAATTAAGTTTAATAATTTCATTGTCTTATATGTATCTTCTTGCAATTATAGGGACCTTGATGCTTATAGAGGGTGCAGGTGAAATTGATGCAGCTAGAAAAAAAATAATTTTAAAAAAAAAACTTCACACACATTACTGGATACATGGTCTTCCTTTTAAATTAAGATTTCCAAAATCAAGACTTTATGAAAGTGCTTTCACACCAATACTTCTTGGTGTAATTGTGGGTTTTGTAGCAGCATTAATTGGAGTAGGAGGTGCATTTTTGATGGTGCCAGCAATGATCTACCTTATAGGTATGCCAATGAATTTAATTCCAGGAACTTCTTTATTCGTGACCGTTTTTATTAGTGCCTTAGTAACTGTTTTACACGCATTTCAATATGGTTCAATTGACCTAATTTTAGTTATTGTTTTAGTAGTCGGTTCAATTGTTGGTGTGCAAGTTGGTCAAAAAGTAGGTCAATATCTAAACAGTTCCCACTTAAAAACTCTATTTGCAATGTTATTGTGTGCAGTCGCTATAGCTATTGCGTATGATACATTTTTTTTCGAAGGAGTTAGAAAAATTAAAGAAACTGAAATCGTAAATATTGAAAACTTAAATTTTTTTTCTAAATTTATTTCCAAATTATCTGATAATAACCCACTTCTTTACGGATCATTAGCCATTTTAATAGCAATAGTTTTGGGAATTATTGGAGCTGGAGGAAGGCAACTGCTAAGTAAATACAAATACATTTTCTTAATCAAAAAAAATTAAAAATGTGAGGAAAACTTTTGAATAAAAAATCTTCTAATAAAAGTTTTGGAATATTATTTTTTGTTGTTTTCCTAGGACTTGGATTATGGCCGCTCACAAATGATAATAATCCAAATATTTATTTAATCATAATTTCCATAATTTTTTTAATTTTAGGACTACTCAACTCTAAATTACTATCCCCATTAAACTCATTTTGGATTAAGTTCGGAGAACTTTTAGGCAAAATAATTGCTCCTGTGGTTATGGCAATTATTTATTTTCTTATTCTAACACCAATTAGTTTAATAGTGAGACTTTTTGGAAAGGATTTGTTAGGTCTTAAGTTTTCAAAACAATTAAAGACATATTGGATTAAGAGAAAAAAAGATTTAGGTTCAATGGATAAACAATTTTAACTAAATGGTTGATTTTTTGAAAGAATTTTGGGAATTTTTAAAAGAAAGAAAAAAATATTGGTTGTTGCCAATAATAATTGTTTTAGCTTTATTTGGAACATTAATTGTTTTAAGCCAAGGCTCAGCAGTAGCACCATTCATCTATACAATTTTTTAAATGACATCTATACTCGGCATATCAGCTTTTTACCACGACAGTGCAGCAGCATTAATAATAGACGGTGAAATTGTAGCTGCTGCGCAAGAGGAAAGATTTTCTAGAAAAAAACATGATGCGAGATATCCCTTCAACGCAGTAAATTTCGTTTTAAATGAAGGGCGTTTAAAATTAAGCGAAGTGGACTATATAGTTTTTTTTGAAAAGCCATTTTTAAAGTTCGAGAGACTTCTCGAAACCTATATGGCTTTTGCACCTAAAGGATTTAAATCATTTAGCTTATCAATGCCTATTTGGCTTAGAGAAAAATTATTTCAAAAAAAATTTCTTTTCGATAACCTTAAGCTCCATGATGAAAAATTTAATGATATTAATAAAATTAAATTTTCTGAGCATCATTATAGTCATGCAGCTAGCGCATTTTATCCATCTCCATTTAAGGAAGCTATAGTTTTAACTTTGGATGGAGTCGGTGAGTGGGCCACAACCACAGTGGCAATAGGCAAAGAAAATAAATTAAATATGCTTAAAGAAATACATTTTCCACACTCATTAGGTTTACTTTATTCTGCTTTTACTTACTACACAGGTTTTAAGGTTAATAGTGGAGAGTATAAAGTGATGGGTTTAGCTCCTTACGGAAAGCCTAAGTATAAAGATTTGATTATTAAAGAATTAATGGATTTAAAGGAAGACGGTTCTTTTAAGTTGAACATGAAATACTTCAACTATGCAACAGGCTTAACAATGACAAATAAAAAATTCTCAAATTTATTTGGACAGCCAGTTAGGGATTCAAAAAAAGATTTATTAACAGATTTTCATATGGATATAGCATCTTCTATACAAGCAGTAACTGAGGAAGTTGTATTAAGATTAACTAAAGACATTGCACAAGAGTATAAAATAAAAAATTTATGTTTGGCCGGCGGTGTCGCCTTAAATTGTGTTGCCAATGGCAAAATTTTAAGGAAAAATCATTTTGAAAATATATGGATCCAACCAGCAGCTGGCGATGCAGGGGGCTCTTTGGGAGCAGCACTAGCTTACTGGTATCGTGAATTAGATAAACCAAGAGAAAATTTGAATGATAAAATGAAAGGTGCATATTTGGGCCCTCGTCACGAAGCAAGTTCTATAGAAAAAAATTTAAAATCCTTAAAAGCAGTTTATAAAGAAAAAACATCTTCAGAAATTTCTCTTTCAATTGCTAAAGAGCTTGCTAACAGTAAAACCGTTGGTTGGTTTCAAGGCAGAATGGAATTTGGACCAAGAGCTTTAGGCGCTCGCTCAATTTTAGCCGACCCAAGATCAGAAAAAATGCAAAAAGAATTAAATTTAAAAATAAAGTTTAGAGAAAGTTTTCGTCCTTTTGCCCCCTCAGTTTTGAGAGAAGATGTGAAGGAATGGTTTGAAATAGATTATGATAGTCCATACATGCTTTTAGTTTCTGATGTTAAAAAAGAAAAGCAAATTACCATGTCAGAAAAAGATAATAAATTATTCGGAATTGATAAATTAAATATTAAAAGATCATCAATACCAGCTATCACCCATGTCGACTATTCTGCTAGAATTCAGACTGTCCATAAAGAAACTAATCCAAAATATTATGATCTAATAAAAGAGTTTAAGAAAATCACTAATTGCCCAGTTCTTGTAAATACCTCTTTCAACGTTCGTGGTGAACCAATAGTTTGCAGTATAGAGGATGCATTTAATTGTTTTATGGGAACTAATTTAGATGTTTTAGTAATTGAAAATTTTGTTCTTTTTAAAGAAGATCAAGATAAGTCTTTATTAAAAGACTATAAAAATAAATTTGAGTTAGATTAATTTTAGTCGAGCACAGAAGCAGGGTCCAACTTTACTTCAAACCAATTCAGCCTTATATCTAAATGCGGACCTGTTGCTCTGCCACTTTGCCCAAGAGTTCCAACAATTTCTCCCTTCTTAACTTTCTGACCTTTCTTTACATTTATATCCTTCATGTGCATATACAAAGTACTTACGCCGTGGCCATGATCGAAAATGATTGTTCCACCTGTAAAGTACATATCATTTTCTACTAACGTGACAACTCCATCCATCATGGATTTAACTGGAGTACCTTCTGGAGCATGAAAATCTATGCCATAGTGAGGTCTTCTTGGTTTACCGTTTAAAATTCTCTGGCTGCCGTAAACTCCTGTAATAATATATTTATCAATAGGGTAAATAAATTTATCTTTAAAAAATACTAATTTACTATCGATAGATCTAGCTTTGCCAATTAAAACATTATCTTTTTTAATTCTCTCATAAACTTCTGGTGGAGGTGTTACCTGTTTTGGTGGTAGACCATCAATTCTTTGTATTTTATATTTTCTTTTAAAAACCTTTTTTTCAATTAACTTAGTTTCTTTTCCAGTTTTTACTTTAATTAAAACATTATTTTTTCTATCTCTATCTAATCCAAAAGCAAAATATCCGTCATTTGAAACTCTTACTTTTCTATCATCAATAAATACTTTTGAATTTGGATCTGTTTTTCCCAAGATAAAAGAACCTTGTTTAAAATCTCCCAAAAATTCAACTGCGTGAGAAATATTAAATATAAATAAGAAAAATATTATAAATTTACTCATAATAGAATTTTTAAATCTTCATATATTAATTGGATAGCTACGATGAGAATTGCAAATAATCCAACCCAACTAATCCAAGAATATTTTTTAATTAATTTAGCAGTATAGTTTGCCGCAAAAGCCATTAATAAAATAGATAAACCTAAACCAAAAGCAAGAAGTGTATAGTGGTCTTTAGCTGCACCAGCCACACCTAATACATTATCCAAACTCATCGTTATATCTGCAAGAATTACTGTAAAAATTGCTTTTTTGAGATTTGAGTTGTCAACCTCAATATTTTTTTCTTCAATTTTTTTTTTAATCACATCTCTATAAAGTTTGTAGCAAATATAAAGTAATAAAATTCCACCGATTAACCTTAAACCAGAGATTTGTAATAAATAGGCAGTAATGAAAGTAAAAAGAATTCTTAGTACTACAGCTCCACCGATACCCCAAAAAATAATTTTTTTTCTGTTTGAGACATCAAATTTTGAAGCAACCATTCCAATAATTATTGCATTATCACCTGCTAGCACCAGGTCTATTAAGATGATTTCTATCAATATAATTAGTTGCTCTGTCATTATGAAATTTATATTCTATTAATTTATGAACTATAAAAATATTAAAGTAGAAAAGCGAGAAAATTACGCAATTATTGAAATTGCTAACAATAAAAATAATAGTTTAGATCAAAAAACCCTAAATGAAATTGGAGATGCAACCAAAGATTTGAATAAAGTAAAAGAAATAAGATGTATTGGTTTAATTGGAAGTTCAAAGTTCTTTTCACCTGGGGCTGATATAAAAGAACTTGAAAAACTTGACTCCAAAAAAGCGAAAAAACAAAAACTTTTTTCAAAGGTTGATGATTTACAAAAAATTAATATTCCTATTATTTCATTTGTTGAGGGATATGCTTTAGGTGGAGGCTTTGAATTGGCCCTTTCTAGCGATATAATTTTTGCGAGTTCCGAAGCAAAATTTGGATTACCTGAAATCAATTTAGGATTAATTCCAGGTATTGGCGGTACACAAAAAACAAAAAAATTTACTTCAAATCAAAATATTAAATATTTAGCAATGTCAGGAGAAATTATTGATGCTGAGACTGCAATGAAGTATGGAATTGTTTCACAGGTTATTCCTAAGGAAAATTTTAAAGAATTTACTTTAAACTTTTTAAATACAATCTCGTCGAAGCCAAAAAAGTCACTTCAAGTAATTAAAAATTTAGTTAATTCAGAGGATAATTTAAAAAAATCTTTAATAAAAGAGAGACAAGAGTTTTATAAATTGCTTGATAGTGAAAATAAAAAAATTGG
>ENA-OSEY01002468-OSEY01002468.1-marine-metagenome-genome-assembly--contig:-NODE-2468-length-11952-cov-2.719242_pt1 | contig 11952 bp, 11 predicted proteins | sample MGYA00248465_ERZ534230 | MGnify/ENA primary metagenome ERZ534230 (study PRJEB26409, sample SAMN06344110) | marine metagenome | isolation source: Sea water from surface | place: Atlantic Ocean:Southern... | reverse complement strand
AAGGGACCAAGGAGAGTTTCTCCTTTCTTTATACCTGGGGCGTTGATCAATTTGATTTCTGGCCAGGTCTCAATAAGATATGGCTTCAAAGGCCCAAACCATTCTGTTGTAACAGCTTGTTCAACGGGTGCGCATGCTATCGGTGATGCTGCTAGGTTTATTAAATCTGGGGAAGCTGATGTAATGATAGCTGGTGGAGCTGAAAGCCCTATAACGGAACTGGGGATAGCTGGTTTCAATGCATGTAAGGCTTTATCTACAAAATTTGCAGAAGATCCAAGTATTGCAAGTAGGCCATATGATGTTGATAGAGATGGCTTTGTTATGGGAGAAGGTGCTGGGATAGTGGTTCTAGAAGAGCTTGAGCACGCAAAAAAAAGAGGTGCTAAAATATACTGTGAAGTTTTGGGTTATGGTCTAACTGGAGATGCATACCATATTACAGCGCCTCCGCCAGATGGAGACGGTGGCAAAAGATCGATGAGCGCAGCACTCAAAAGCAGTCAATCAAATATTTCTGATATTGACTACATTAATGCACACGGTACGTCTACTATGGCTGATACCATAGAATTAGGTGCCGTCGAGTCGCTAGCTATGAATTATGCAAACAAAATATCCATGTCCTCTACAAAATCATCAATTGGTCACTTATTAGGAGCTGCTGGCTCGGTAGAAGCTATTTTTTCAATATTATCAATCCGAGATCAAATTGTTCCACCAACTATAAATCTTGAAAAACCAGCTGTTGATACTAAAATCGATTTAGTTCCAAAGCATGCGCGGGAAAGAAAAGTCAATAGGGCTCTATCAAACTCTTTTGGGTTCGGTGGCACCAATGCATCCTTAGTGGTAGGAAAACTAAATTAGAAATTCTTGTAAAATTGAGTGATGGCCACTTTTGTTTCTAACTTATTTTACTTGTTTTTAGCTTGTTTAATTTCCGTTTATATTGCCATAACTAGTTTTGAGCTTTACTATGAGAAGCCGGGCCCAAGCCAGCATGAGCAATTATTGATTATAAATAAGGGCCAAAGTGTCACAAATATTGCTAGTCACCTGAGAGAATTAAATCTGATTGAAAACCGTATGGCTTTCATTCTGGTTGTAAGGCTTAAAGGCTTTCATGACAAAATAAAGTTTGGGGAATATATGATTCCAAAAACTGCCTCCATCAAAGAGATCTTAGATGCAGTGATTACTGGAGTATCCGTCCAAAATAAAATCACGATACCCGAAGGTCTTAGCACGATTTCAGTAATACATCGGATAAATAATGACCTAAGAATTAGAGGCGATTTGATTAGTTTCAGCGAAGAGGGTGTACTCGCTCCCAATACATACCGCTTTGATTTTACCACAAATAAAAAAGATCTCCTTTTAAAAATGAAAAATAATCAAGAAAGGATTTTAGAAGCTGCTTGGAATAATAGGGATCCTGATTTGCCCCTAAAAAATGCTTTTGAACTCTTAATTTTGGCATCTATAGTGGAAAAGGAAGCTGGAAATGAAGAGGACAAAAAAAAAGTTGCTTCCGTATTTTTAAATCGCTTGAAAAAAAAAATGAGATTGCAATCTGATCCAACTGTTGTCTATAGTTTAACAAAGGGTAGAGAGCCGCTAAATAGAGAGCTTAATAGAAGTGATCTTAAAACAAAGTCCCCCTTTAATACATATAAAATTGATGGCCTTCCACCCAGCCCAATTTGTAATCCAAGTAAGTCATCAATCAACGCGGTTGCAAATCCGCTAAAAACAGACTTCTTATTTTTTGTAGCCAATGGAGAGGGAGGGCATAATTTTTCAAAGAATCTCAAACAGCATAACAGTTTTGTAAAAGAGTATAGAAGATTGAAGATAGAAAATTGATATTTTAACATAATTATGTTGTTAATAAGAATCATCGATGGAGGCATTGTTATTGGAACGAAGTGATATAAAAATAAAAAAGATTTGGGAAACAATCTGCAAGGAAGCGCAGGTGTCGATAAAGAAATCTAATTACATGAAAAAATATTTTGAAAACAACATTTTGGGCCAAAGTAGTTTTGGCGACGCATTGTCGCACATCATCGCTGTTAAGGTTTCTAACCCTGATTTCGAATTAGGACATCTCATTCCAATGCTACAAAAGCAAATTAGTAATTTTCCTTATATATGTGATTACGCAGTGGATGACTTGATTGCCTTTTATGAAAGAGATCCTGCTTGCCACTGGTTTTATCAACCTTTTCTTTTTTACAAAGGATTCATTGCTTTACAGGCACACCGAATAGGAAATGCACTTTACAATAATGGAGACATAGATTTTTCTCTTTATTTACAAATGAGAGTATCTGAGGTTTTCAGTATAGACATTCATCCTGGTGCAAAAATAGGCAAGGGCATTATGTTAGATCATGCTCATAATCTAGTTATCGGAGAAACGGCCAAAGTTGGGGATAATGTCTCTATTTTGCATTCTGTCACTCTAGGTGGCACCGGAAAAGTTCGGGGTGACAGACACCCTAAGATAGGAAATAATGTTTTAATCGGAGCTGGTGCAAAAATTTTAGGGAATATTTCGATTGGAGAGTGCTCCAGGGTTGCTGCTGGTTCGTTGGTCTTGAAATCAGTGGCTTCTTTTAAGACAGTAGCAGGGGTACCCGCTAAAGAGGTGGGAAGTTCAGGGTGTCCGGAGCCATCAAAAACGATGGACCAAATTTTAAACAAAAATTAGTTTATTTTATCATGAGAACAGTAGGATTTTGTAGGTAGAATACTATTCTATCAAGAAATTTTGCTCCAAGTTCTCCATCAATCGTTCTATGATCTACGGATAATGTTAAGTAAACTTGTTTGCATGATAAAAAGCTCCCATTCTCACTGATAACCTCATCTTTAACTGCTCCAACTGCTAATATTGATGAATTTGGTGGGTTAATAATTGCATCGAAGTTTTCGATAGAAAACATTCCTAAGTTTGAAATGGCATGCGCACAGTCTATAAAATCACTATTTCGCAGTTGCTTTTTCTTCGCTTTTTCAATAATTTCTTTCATCTCTGAGGAAATTTGACTTAATGATTTTTTATCAATATTTCTAAGAGTTGGGGTATACAGTCCTGTTTCAGTTGATATAGCTACTCCAATAGCTACCTCGTTAAATTTCAACATATGTTGCTCTTGCCAGATCATATTGCAGTCAGGAAAGTCTATTAAAGCACAAGCACATGCTTTTATAAAAAAGTCATTTATTGAGATTTTATTGCTTTTTTCAAGTAAGTCATTTGTCTTATTTCTAAAATTAATCAATTCGTCTACGTTAGCTTTGCGTCTTAAGTAAAAGTGAGGTATTGACGACTTTGAAAGGGTAAGCTTTTTCGCAATTATTTGTCTTATTTTAGGTATATTTATTATCTCATGGTCTATACCATTAACTTGTCCGGCTTTATTCTTTTGTTCAGTATCTGTAGTAGACTCAGATAACGTTAAATGTTTTTCAATATCAATTTTTGTTATTCTTCCTCTCGGTCCAGTACCTGGAACATCTTTGACATCTATAGAATTCAAAGAGGCTAACTTTTTAGCTAAAGGCGTTATAAATATTCTACCCATGATTTATTTTAATCTTTATAAAGAACTTGTTTAACAGAAAAAACAATCTCGTCAGCAGTAATTAAGGCTGCTTTTTCTAAATTCTCTGCATAGGGCATAGGAACGTCTTTCCCTGTGCAATTCAATACTGGGGCATCCAAGTAGTCAAATGCTCTTATCATAATTTGTGAACCAATATAACTTCCGACTGAACAAACAGGGAAAGATTCTTCTACGGTTACACATCTATTAGTCTTTTTCACTGACTCTATTATTGTATCGAAGTCAATTGGCCTTATTGTTCTTAAATCGATTATCTCTGCACTTATTCCTAGTTCCTTCAGCTTCTTATCAGCCTCAAGCGTGTGCATCATGCCAATTCCATAGCTAATGATTGTCACGTCCTGTCCGCTTAAAATAGTTTTCGCCTTTCCAATTGGTATAACTTGTTCAGAATCAAAATTTACTGGAAATGATTTTCCATACAAAATCTCATTTTCAAGAAAAATAACAGGGTTATTTTCTCTAATCGCGGACTTTAGTAGACCTTTTGCATCTTCTGCAGAAAATGGCTGAATCACTTTCAAACCTGGAATTGAAGCGTATAATGATGCGAAATCTTGGCTATGTTGAGCTGCTACTCTAGCGGCTGCTCCATTTGGCCCCCTAAAGACAATTGGACAATTAATTTGTCCACCTGACATATAATTTGTTTTAGCTGCTGAGTTAATTATCTGATCTAAAGCTTGCATGGCGAAATTGAATGTCATGAACTCGACTATTGGTCTTATTCCTGTAAAAGCAGCTCCAACAGCTAGCCCAGTGAACCCATGCTCAGTGATAGGAGTATCTATTACTCGTTCCGACCCAAACTCCTCAAGCAAGCCTTGGCTAACTTTGTATGCTCCTTGATACTCTCCTACCTCTTCACCCATCAGGAAAACATCCTCATCAAGTCTCATCTCCTCAGCGATTGCATTATTTATGGCTTCCCTAACAGTTAATTCATTCACTACCTTATTTTCGGTTGTTTCTTTATTAAGTTTTTTCGTTTCTACAACAGTCGTATCTGCACTATCTACCTTATCTTCTTCGCTCAAAACTTCTTGGCTATTATCAATACTTACAGGCTCAATCTTCTTGATATCATCAACTTTTCTTATTTTAATCTCCTCGATGCCTTCGGTTTCAATTATAGCAATCAAGGAATTAACTTTTATATTCTCCGTCCCTTCTTTCACGATTAGTTCAACAATGGTGCCTTCCTCAATACTTTCATATTCCATTAAAGCTTTATCCGTTTCGATATCAGCTATGATATCACCTGGTTTAACCTTATCTCCAGGGCTTACATACCATTTGGCAAGGCTACCTTCTTCCATAGTGGGTGAAAGAGAGGGCATTAAAATTTCGGTCTTCATTTTTTTTCCTAATTTTTAACCAGCGTACACATCAGTCCAAAGTTCTTTAATATCAGGTTCTGGACTGTTTAAAGCAAAGTCTGACGCCTCAGTAACTATTCCTTTAATCTCAGCATCTGTTTCTTTAAACTCTTTTTCCAAGACTTTATGTTCTTCTATCAAAATAGACCGTAGCGTATCTATAGGGTCTTTTTCTTCTCTGACCTTTTGAACTTCTTCTCTAGTCCTATATTTTGCGGGGTCAGACATAGAATGTCCTCTATATCTGTATGTTTTCATTTCAAGTATAAAGGGCCCTTTACCAGCTCTACAATGATCTGCTGCATGAGCAGCTTCTTTTGCTACATCAAGGACATTCATACCATTAACGGCTTTCCCTGGGATATTGAAAGCAAGTCCTCTTGCAAACATCTCTTCAGTTGAGGATGCTCGAACCATTGAGGTACCCATAGCATACTGGTTATTCTCAATAACAAAAACTACTGGTAACTTCCAAAGTGAAGCCATATTGAAAGCTTCGTAAACTTGTCCTTGATTTGCAGCCCCTTCACCAAAGTAAGTGAAACATACGCGCCTATTTTTTTTATATTTATTTGCAAAAGCGATACCGGCCCCAATTGGTACTTGTGCGCCTACAATTCCGTGCCCTCCATAAAAGCCTTCACTTTTAGAGAACATATGCATAGATCCCCCTTTACCCTTTGAGTAACCAGTAAAACGACCCGTCAGTTCTGCCATGACCATTTTTGGATCCATGCCACAAGCAAGCATATGACCATGATCTCTGTAAGATGTAATGTTTTGATCTCCATTTTCCTTAATAGAGTCTATTCCCACAACAACTGCCTCCTGGCCTATGTACAAATGACAAAATCCTCCTATGTGCCCCATGCCATAAAGCTGCCCCGCTTTTTCTTCAAATCTTCTAATTAGGAGCATCTTGTGATAGAGCTCAAGCAACTCTTTTTTTGACTTACTGTTTTTCTTCATGAATATAGTTTAGTATTAAACTAAATATTTTCAATATCTAATTTAAAATACTATTAGCTCATCTTCACCAATCAGTCCTAAAATTTTTCTTGCCTGCTGGTCAAGAAGCTCTAAGTCAAGGCCTGTATCTGAAAGTCGGCTAATTTTGTTTTTAACTGCCTTAGTTTTTTCATTTACTAACTTTAATTCTTTGGTTAAAGCTTTTTCTTTTGCTAAAAGCTGATACTTAGTAGAAACACCAAACTCTCCTTTGAATGATGCAATTATAAAATAAAAACAAAGTATAAAGCATACAGCAGACAAAGTAATTTCTAAAATTTTAAAGCTTTTGAACAATTTAGGCTCCTCAAACGAATCATTGCATACTTGATTCGTAAAAGGAATCATTTTTTATAATTTAAGTGATTCGATCCCAGGAAGTGATTTGCCTTCTAACCATTCCAGAAAAGCGCCTCCAGCAGTTGAAACATAACTAAATTTTGAAAGGGAGGCGGATGTTTTAAGAGCGCTGACAGTATCACCACCCCCTGCTATTGAGATTAATTGCTTTTTTGAAGTCCTATTTGCTGCATAGTTTGCTATATTGTTAGTTCCTTGATCAAATGGTCGAGTTTCAAATGCTCCCAGCGGGCCATTCCAAATCAAGGTCTTTGATTTATTTATAATATCCATTATGTTTTTTTGAGACTGTATTCCTATATCAAGGATCATTTTATCTATTGGGCAACAATCAACTCTAAAAGTTTTAGCTTCCTTTTTTCCATTAAGTGAGTTGGCACAGACTATATCTAGAGGTAAGACTAACTTACATTTTTTATATTTCAGTTCTTGCATGATTTTCTCTGCAGTCTGTATCATTTTTTTTTCTGTAAGCGATATGCCAATTCCATATCCCTGAGCACTTAGGAATGTATTGGCCATTGCTCCACCAATTATCAAATATTCTACTTTATTGCTTAAATTATTTAGAAGCTCAATTTTTGTCGATATCTTAGAACCTCCAACAATAGCTGTGACTGGTTTTAAAGGTTCATCTAACGCTAAAGACAAAGCTTTAAGTTCACTTTGAACAAGGAAACCTGCAAAACTTGGGATATAATTAGTTATCCCCTGAGTAGAAGCATGAGCTCTATGTGAGACTGAAAAGGCATCATTACAATAAACATCGCCAAGTGAAGCAAGTTTGGAGCTAAAATCAGGATCATTAAGCTCTTCTAATTTGGAAAATCGTACATTCTCCAATAAGAAAATTGAGGGGAAGGGGGCGGCTTCAATTTCTTTGCTCCATAAGTCTATTTCAAGTGAGGGCAAAAATTTTATATCTAAATTGAGGATTTCATTTAGGTATCCCAACAGTTTTCTTAAGCTTAGATCTTTATTTATTTTTCCATTTGGTCTTCCAAAGTGTGAAAGTATAACTACTTTGTTTTCGTTTTTTATTAGATAATGTACTGTTTCTTTTGTTTTCTCTATTTTTGATATATCACTACTCTTTCCATTTGAATAAGGAATATTTAGATCAAGACGAAGGACAACCGTCTGTTTTTTTATTTTGGCATCTTGAATTTTTTTATCATTATATTTGAATAAAATCGCAGTCAAATCAATATCTTAGCCTGTCGACATATTTCGTCAACATTGATTTGAAAGTGATCAAAGAGATCCTTTGCAGGCGCAGAAGCCCCAAAGCCCTTCATTCCTATAAATGAGGTTCTGGTTTGGCTGCCACCATTTTCATAAAGCCATTTTTCCCAACCTAACTTAACTCCAGCTTCTATAGCTATTCTGACAGTGCCTCTCGGCAACAATTTCTTCTTATATTTATAATCTTGTTCTTCAAATAATTCCCATGAAGGCAACGAAATTACCCTCGTACCAATCCCATTATTTTCTAATACTTCTCTTGCTTTCAATGCAATCTGAACTTCAGAGCCAGTAGCTATAAGTATAACTTTTTTCTTATTAATAAAATCTTTTACAATGTAGGCGCCCTTAAACGATCGATTTATTGAAACTTGTTCATTTCTAATTAAAGGTAAATTCTGTCTCGATAAGCAAATAATAGAGGGTTTGTGTTTTGACTTGAGTGCAATCTCCCAGCATTCAATAGTCTCTATAATATCACATGGTCTAAAAACGTTTAAATTTGGGATCGACCGAAGAGATGCCAAATGCTCGACTGGTTGATGTGTCGGTCCGTCCTCACCCAAACCTATGCTGTCGTGGGTCATGACATAAATTACTCTCAGTTTCATGAGTGCGGAAAGTCGTATGGATGGTCTGCAATAATCAGTAAAAACTAAAAAAGTACCTCCGTAAGGTATTACGCCCCCGTGAAGCGACATGCCATTCATTGCCGCGGCCATTGCATGTTCTCTGACTCCGTAGTGAACGTAGTTGCCGGTAGGGTTGTCTTTGCTTGATGTCTGATGATCACCAGTTTTTGTATTATTTGATCCAGAGAGATCTGCTGATCCCCCAATCAAGCATGGCATCACCGGGGTGAGCACTTCTAGTGTTTTTTGAGAAGCGACTCTAGTAGCAATATTTGGTTTATCATTAACGAGCTCAATTTTATAATTCTGTAGAGCATTCAAGGCATTGCTGTTTAGCTCTACCTTAATAGTGTTTTTAAAACTTTGTTTTTGTCCGTTTTCTAACTGTTTTAACCGCTCCTGCCATGCCTTCTCCTCTTTACCTCCTTTTTCACCTAACTTTCTCCAAGCAACAATAATCGATTCAGGTATCACAAACGGTTCTTCAGACCAATTTAAAGTCGATCTTACTAGTTCGATTTCATCTGCGCCGAGTGGAGCGCCATGGCAAGCTGCTGTTCCACCTTTATTTGGTGAGCCAAAGCCTATCTGTGTTTTGAACGCTAAAAAAGATGGCTTTGAGGAATCCTTAGCTTGAGAAATTACCGATCTTATAGCGTTAAAATCGTGGCCATCAGCTGATGCTGTGTGCCAGCCATACGCCTTAAACCGTTCTATATGATCGTCAGATACTGTTAAGTCGGTTGATCCATCTATTGATATTCCATTGTCATCAAAGAGAACTATGAGTTTCCCAAGCCTTTGATGCCCTGCCAACGAAGCCGCTTCATGGCTTATACCTTCCATAAGACAACCGTCTCCTACGATACAGTATGTATTGTGATCCACAATCTCCTTGCCAAATTTAGCGGACAGCTGCCTTTCAGCCATTGCCATCCCAACAGCATTTGCGAAACCCTGGCCAAGCGGGCCCGTAGTCGTTTCTACTCCATCAATCTCTCCATATTCGGGATGGCCTGCTGTTTTGGATCCAAATTGCCTAAAGTTTTTAATTTCGTCTAAAGAAATATCCGAATAGCCAGTAAGGTATAGCAACGCATATATAAGCATTGAGCCATGGCCTGCAGACAAAACAAATCTGTCTCTATCTACCCATTTTGGGTTTTTGGGGTCGAATTTGAGAAATTCTGAAAAAAGAAGAGTTGCAACGTCTGCCATGCCCATTGGCATGCCTGGGTGCCCAGAGTTTGCAGCTTCAACTGCATCTATAGTCAGTACCCTAATAGCATTTGCCATTTTAGAGTAAGTATTTGCATCTAAGTTTTTATTGATCACTTTTAGCGACGCTCCTCTAATAAGGATTTTTTAAGGATAGTTAATCGACGATAGGGGCAAAGAGGTATGATTGCCATTTTGAATAATGCAATTAGTCCGCATTGTCCATCTTGATAAGTTGAATTCTTTTCGCACACTTGGTTGACGATAAAGCTATTTTCTACATAATCCAAGAAAAGCTTTTAAACAAGAAGCGTAACCGGGAAAGCTAGAAATGTCTGGTGTTGATGAAGCTGTTAATAGTCTAAAGCAAGTTGTTCTGGAACTTGAGCAAAAAATGCAATCGCGAACAGTTCGTGGGGTAAACCAATCACACAAAATTGATGAGTTGAAAGCTGCTTTATCTAGACAACATGAATTGGAAGAGGCATTGTTAAGCGTAACAAATTCCTTAGATAGCATTATAAGCAAACTAATAGATCTTGCGGAGGATTGATCGTTGGCTCAGGTTGATGTTTCAGTTAACGGACAGTCATACCGAATAGCCTGCGAGGACGGGCAAGAAGACCGATTAGTTGACCTTGCAACCATGGTTGATGAAAAGGTTTTAGAGTTAGTCAATCAAATAGGCCAGGTGGGCAGCAACCGCTTATTGGTGATGGCAGCATTGATTATAGCTGACGAGTTAGTCGATTTGAAAAATGAGGCGGGCTCTTTGCAAGAACAAAAAGATAATACTAATCAGCAAGATACGGTACTCGCTCTTCAAGAAATAACAAAAAGAATAGAAAATATTGCTGACCAGGTCGAACAAGCGTAGATTTAGATCGGACGGTTGCTGGACGATGCGACAGGTTGATATATCTCTGGGGCTATAATCAATCCTTTGGGAGCTACCGCTGTTGAGGTCGTGGCCTTGATATAGTGGCACCCACCTGTCTTCACAGGCCACAGAGGATACTCTTTTCCAACGGTCGATTTGGCTTCCGTTCGACCCCATTCGAACAAAAAGTTATGGTTTTGGTTCAGAACAGATTTTGAAAATACAGGAACAAAAAAAGAGGCTGCGCGAGAAGGCAACCTCAATCAGGGACGGAATTAGCAATGAGGTCGCTGCTGAGGCAGCAGATGCACTAGCTGAACGCTTCTTCAGGACTTGGTCTCCTGGACGACCTAAAGTGATTGCCGTCTTTTGGCCAATAAAGAGCGAAATTAATATCCGACCTCTGATCGACAGACTATATCAAGCTGGTTGTAGTATTGTTCTTCCAGAAGTCGTGGCTCCAAGTAAAGTGCTTTTATTCAGAAAATGGACGCCCAAAGCTAAGATGACTAAGGGGAGTTATAAAACGTCTGTTTTGACAGCAAATGCCGCTGTGATGGAACCTGATTGGATTTTAGTGCCCTTATTAGCTTTCGACTCAGAGAGATTTCGGTTGGGGTACGGCGGCGGTTACTATGACGTTACGCTAAGTCAGTTAGCGAAAAAGAGAGAGATTTTTACGATTGGAGTTGCTTACGATGTTCAAGAATTTGAGGCTGTACCAAAAGAAAGTTCTGATTTCCAGTTAGATGCCGTTCTGACAGAAAAAAGAGTAATAGAAAAAGAGGAAAAATATTGATGCGTTTAATGTTTCTTGGGGATATCGTTGGCCAGACCGGCCGCGCGGCTGTGATGGAGAAGTTGCCCGAATTAAAAAAGTCTCTTGAGCCCGATTTTGTTGTCGTAAATGGGGAAAACGCGGCTGGCGGATTTGGTATAAATATAGAAATAGCTGATAATCTTTTTGCTTCTGGTGTAGATGTAATTACGACTGGAAACCATGTTTGGGATCAACGAAACATCCTAGAATATCTTGATCGAGAGCCTCGTATACTTCGACCGATTAATTACCCAAAAAATACGCCAGGTAACGGGGCAGGTCTATTTCAAACAATCGATGGCCGCCGTATCCTAGTTATAAACGTAATGCTCAGATTATTTATGGACCCATTAGATGATCCATTTCAGGCAATAGAGCTTATAATTGAGGATATTCCATTGGCAGGCGGCGCAGATTTTATTTTCATAGACATGCACGGTGAAGCTACAAGTGAAAAGATGGCGTTTGGGCATAATTTTGACGGACGTGTAACGGCCATACTCGGGACACATACACATGTTCCCACTGCTGATCAGATGGTTCTTGCTGCGGGTACGGCTTATCAGACTGATGTTGGAATGTGTGGAGATTACGACTCCGTCATTGGGATGAAAAAAGACGCACCATTAAAGAGATTTGTATCCAAACTTCCGGGCTCACGTCTGGAACCAGCGGATGGCGAAGCCACTATTTGTGGTGCTATTATAACCAGTGACGATAGGACGGGATTGGCAACGAATATCGAGGCTATAAGGGTCGGTGGAGTTCTTAG
>ENA-OSEY01002466-OSEY01002466.1-marine-metagenome-genome-assembly--contig:-NODE-2466-length-11953-cov-2.657797_pt1 | contig 11953 bp, 7 predicted proteins | sample MGYA00248465_ERZ534230 | MGnify/ENA primary metagenome ERZ534230 (study PRJEB26409, sample SAMN06344110) | marine metagenome | isolation source: Sea water from surface | place: Atlantic Ocean:Southern... | reverse complement strand
CTTTGAGATATCGTCGATTGCCTTAGAGAAAGTGATATCATATTTTTCTCGTAGTCGAGATTTACGGTCAGACAGACGCTCAGTATGCCTGGATTCAAGTTGATTTTCGATCTCAACTCTTAATTCATCCTTTCTTCGAGCGATTGCAAGTTCGACATCCTCGCGCATCTGATCCTCAAGTTCTTCGGTCTCTTGGCGTAGTCTTGACTCCAATTCAGCCTGTATTTGTTGAGCAATATCCTCCTCAAGACGTAGACTTCGGCGGTCATATTCTGACTTCAGGCGTGTCTCGCGCTGCTTTAATCGGGCTCGAAGTTGTTGCTCTAGCCTAGTCCTTATACCGCGCCTCAGTTGCTCTTCACGCTCAGATAATTTTGCGGCGTGGCTTTCCTCAAGTCTGCTCAACTCGTGGGATTCTAAATCTTTGAATCTGGTTTCCATCTCCTCGGACAGGGTTGCTTCCATCTCACGAATTCGGTGCTGAAGGTGTTGATTAAATTCTAAGGCAATTCGCTCCTTTTGAATATCTAAACGCTGCTTGTGTTCCTTCTGTAATTCGACCTCGATTTGTTGCTTAATCTGCGCTTTATGTTCTTGTATCTTGATGTCCTGCTCTATCTCTAACTGCTCTTGAAGCGTCTCGATTTTGCGGTTCAAACGGACCTCATATTCCGAACGAAGTTTAGATTCTTCCTTGGTTAAGGCGTCTTTTTCTAACTCAGCAAGTTCTGTCTCCATCTGTTCACGTAGTTCTCTTTCCAATCCATCAAGAGTCAATTCGTGCTGCACCGCCATTTCCTTTGCTAAATTATCTTGCATAGCAATAACGCGCTCATTTATTGCTTGTTGGCGTAATCTACGCTCTCGTCTGATATCAGACCTCAAGCGCTCTTCATTACGGAATCTAGCGCTTGTCATTTGGCTCTGAGAGAGGGATTGAGTATTGCTCTTGGTAAATTGCGAGCGTAGTGCAGATAGTGATAATCTGTCGCCGCTGTCACTACCACCACGAGTTGATTCAAGAGATGTCCCTTTCTTGCTATCGCTCGCACTCATACTGCCCATCCACTTACTCATCCGCTTCTAATCATACATAAGGAGCGCGATGATTTCGGCTTATCAGACAGCGTTTTGGCTGGTAAATTTCTATCACCAAATCTAACAATAAACCCTAGAATCGAACGAAGAATTTCTTGTCACAGGCTGGGCAGTCAATCTCTCTCCTTCCGGGCTTCTTCTTCATTCTTAATCGACGATTACAAGCAGGACAGTCAATTTCGACTTTAGGAACATTGGGTTTGACGGTGAATTGACAGTCGCATGAAGCACATTGCAAGTTAGCTGGTCTAGAGTCAACTCCAACGATCAGCACTTTTTCACATCCTGGACAACTAACCTTTTCCTGTCGCCATTTTTTCCGAGTCCCTTCATGTTCAATTTTCACTCGGGCTGAGCATGATTGGCACTGGACTTCTCCGAGTTTCATTGGCAACATCTCATCACATTTTGGACATGACAAAGCAGGTGGTGAAATCCTAGATTCAACAGATAGTTCTTCACTCATTTTATCACCTATTCTTCACCAATCAAAGCAATTTTTTCTGGGACAAAATTCCACGGCAAGTCTAGTTTTATGCCTAATTCTTCTGCTAATTTCTCCAGTAGCAACTTAGCACCTACCCGGTCTCTGGAACCTTCTAGCGAGATTACATGGGTGTTATGCTGATTTAAATCTACAGATGCTGTCTGATTTGTTGGAGATTTTTGGTGACCTTCGCTGACCGATAGTATTTCTGGCAGAGTAACTGTGTTGGCCACTTTCCACCACCGGGCGCGCCCAACATCTCGGTGATTTTCAATCAAACCTAATGCCGCTAATTTTTTCAAATGGTGGTATAGATTATATCGGTCTACATCAACTATGTCCTGTAGTTGAACTGTGCTCATCTCTGCAACATTACTCAACGATATGTATAGGCTTCTGCGTGTAGGATGTGCGAGGGCTGCGGTTATCGGGTCTGCTCTTACTCGACTCATCTCCGCACCGGATTGGGATAGATGCCACTATGGTTTAAGATGTCGCGTGAATTTGGTTTGACGAAACTAGGTTTGGTGATTCGCTACTTGTGTAATGGTCGCGTAATTGTTTGAATAACTGAACCATGTCATCCCATAAACTCTTGAATGTTATGAACAACATAGACAGTATATTTCCTCTACCAGAAAGACGGGCGCCGTTGAAAATTACCATTAGAACGGACCCTTCATGAATTAACACACCTATCCAAAGTTGATCGTATAGCTGGTTGACAACTGAAAATACAAGTATTAGGGTTATTGAGACAGATAAGACAATGTTACCCACAAGAGCTCTATTCATCTTTACTGAAAGGTCATACAAATCCACTAACATTCTAGGATTCTCGCCGGGGAACATAATATCAGCGGCATCTAAGTTCACCGACTCTCCGGTCCCCACGGCAATACCAACATCTGATACTGCAAGAGCTGCTGAATCATTAAATCCATCACCGACCATCATGGTAACATGACTTTTTGAGCGATCTTCAACCCATCTAACCTTGTCTTCAGGAGTTAAACCGCCAAGAGCAGCTGATTCTGGCAAACCAACACTGTTAGCGAAGGAAGTAACAGAAGATTGGGAGTCCCCGGAGATTATTTCGACACTAATTCCCCTACTGATAAAACCGTGAATTAGCTCTTTACTGCCTTCCCTTGTATCGTCATGAATGAAAGTAAACAGAGCAATTGCCTGAGAATCCTTGGTCAACATACTGGCACCATAACCATCAGATTGGGCTTGTTTTACCGCCTCAGCAATATTCTCTGATACAGTGATACTGTGTTTTTTAGCCATATCTGCTCTAATGAATAATACCTCTTTACCGCTTGAAAAGCCCTTAACTCCTGCTTCTATATCAGTTATGCCAGCAACTGATGAAGGATTGATTGACTGGGATTCAAGATAGTCGAGAACTGCGTGAGCATATGGGTGAGAGGACCGCTTCTCTAGACCACCGGCTAAGGCTATGGCTGCGTTTCTTTGTCTTCCTTTAGCAATAGTTATTGAGCCAACTATTGGTTTGCCGGAGGTGAGTGTGCCAGTCTTGTCTAGCAAAACGTGGTTTACCTTTGATAACTTTTCAAGAATACTACCGCCTCTAACAACTGCACCCATGCGTGAAGCACGACTCAGAGCCGCAGCGTGTGGCATTGCAGCAGCGAGGAGAAGACCACAAGGGCAGGCAACGACCCAGAGCAATAGAATAATTTTCCAGTTGCTTGTTGGGAACATAAAATACCAAATTGCAACTGCGCCAACAAGGACGATTGGAACCCAAATTGCGCTAAACTTCTCTATTTGATTCTGGATTGGTGCTTTATCTTCTTTGAAACTATGAATTGCTTCAATCAAACCGGATAGGCGTGTTTCGTCTCCCACCGCAGTAACTTCAATCAAAACTGGCCCCGTCGATAAGACAAGACCTGCGTTTAATTCATCGCCCTTCACAACCTCAACAGGCACTGACTCACCGGTAAGAGGCGCCTTATCTAGTGCCCCAAAACCATCAACTATTACTCCGTCTGCTGGAATAAGTTCACCACTTCTAACTTCCAATATATCTCCAATATTTACTAAGTCCATCGAGATGATTTCATGTTCCTCGTGGGTTCCATGGTGGTGGTCATGACCATGATGTTCATCGACTGAAGGTTGAAGCAGACCGTCACCTTGTTGCATAGTAAAGGAGGTAAATTGTTCTGGTTTTACCAATTTAATTTCTGGATTTATCACTTTTCTAGCAGTTCTCGGTATTCTGTCGAGTCCCCCTTGCATGAGCTCACGAGCATTTTCCAGTGCACTCGTCTCTAGGTGACCAGCCATGGCTACTAAAATAACAACCATTAGCGCTTCTTCCCACATACCAAGTATTGATGCTCCAATTACTGCAATGCTGGTCAGCACTTGGAAACCCATCTGCTTTGAAAGCAGACTTGCAGTTGCCTCATGGAACATCTGCAGTCCACCAACCATCACACCATAGGCGCCAATCAAGCCGATAACAATCGGCGACCAGCCAAGAAATTCCCCGATAAATATCAACAGCAAGATCGGTATTGCTATCGCACCACCAAATAATCGCCATTGATCTGGCCTTAGCCTGGTAGTGGAAGCCTCAATGAATTTAGGCTCAAATCCTGTAACCTGCATCAGTGACCGATTCCTCAATTCTCGCAGTTCTCTTCCAGGGTTAGGGACCAACTGTAAGAGAACCTCGTCATCTTTGCTAATTTCTACATCAAGGACTCCAGGCTGTCGTAAAAATAGACGTCGGACATCCTTTTTCTCGATATTGTTACGCTTTGCTATTGAATCTGGTTTTGCTGATGAGAGCAAATTCAGAGGGACATTCGGTGGGTGTCCTAATGACTTCATTACCGTTGAAACTTGAGACATGGTTCCTTGATCAAGATCTACTGTCAACTTGATGTCGCCTGCTGTAGCGGATATCTCTGGGTTAATTACCTGTTTAAGATGAGATAAGCCACGCATTGCCTTAGATGCGCAGTCGGGACAATCCATCGCAATCAAGGACCATTCAACTTGATACTGGCCACCAGCCTGCTCAACAACGGTTGTATCAATAATCTCAGCATCAATTACCTCTTGATTGGATGATTGAGACGGCTTTACCGATGATTTGGCCTTGTTGCTACCTTTTTTCCGTGACGGCTTTGGGGAATCGTCCTCTAACGACATGAATGATTCGGCATCATCCTTATCCGCCATGATAGTTGGATGTCGTCAATGTTCATCAATTATATCATTTAGTGCTGGGATTAATTACACGACAAAATTGATGAAATATCCACTACACGCTCGGCGTATGAAGTGGCTTCCCGACGACTGGAAGCCAAAAGTGGTTGCAGTCGACATAGACGGAACCTTGACCAACGAAAATAAGCTAATTGAACCGACGGTTATCGATGCTTTGCAAAGATTGGAAGATGCCGGAATTCCGGTAATATTAGCCACTGGTAATGTTAGGGCTATTACTTATGGACTGTGGCGTTTTCTAAACCTCAGTGGCCCGATATGCTGTGAAAATGGTGGTGTTTTATGGCATCCAGATTGGGGCGAAACAAATTACCGTGCTGACGGTAGCGAAGCAAAAGCTGCAGCTCAATGGTTAGCAACCAAAATTGAGGGTTTGAACTGGGAGGGCATCGAAACCAATCAATGGCGAGAAAGTGAGTGGTGTCTCGCTCCAGACGAAGATTTGGCAAAGATTACTCAGTTGATTAACGAAAGTAAGTGGTCACATTTGTCGGTTGTCAGAACTGGCTTTGCAATCCACCTAATGGAGCCACAACTGTCCAAAGGGTCGGGCCTGAAGATTATTCTTGAGAGAATGGGACTGCAAGCAGCGGACCTATTATGCGTTGGCGATGCGCCAAATGACCTGTCAATGTTCGAAATTGCGAGATGGTCTGTTGCGGTAGGAGGGGCTTTTGCTTACGTGTCACAATCGGCTGATGTGGCATCACCATTTGCTCATGGCAAAACCATTGCGCCGCTAGTTGATGCAATTTTATCTTAGATGCTAGGCATTGATTATTCAATACTACATTTTTTAGAACCAACATCGACTAATAGATTCATGGCTGAGGGTGAAGGCTCTGATGATTACACCAAGGTAACAATCACGACGATTGTGTTTGTGTCAATAATTATCATGGTTTACTTTTTTCTCACAGACATAGGCCAAAGAGTTTCGGAAAAATCTGGGAGCTTCACTAATTCGTCAGAGTTAGCATTACTATACCGCATAGTTTGTACCGGATTTTGTGTTTATGCGATAATCTACATGTTCCGTTCTGGGCCCGCGAATATGCATGTTGTCTTGCTAGAAGGCAATGAGGACATATTACTTCATCCAGTCGGAATACACAAATTCGTTACGTTTTCTTCATGGACACTGTTAGCCTGTACAGGATATTTTTTGTTATCAAGTATCAACCAAACTCAACTTATTTTTGCTAGCACGACAACGACATGGTTAGGTTCGCTGCAAACAATCTTGTTTTGCATGGGCATATCAATGGCATTCCTGACTGCCACTGTGGTTCGATATATCATCTTACCAAGCATGGTCGAGAATAATAATTCTCATAGCCATATGTTCCTGTATCATGAACAAATTATGCATAACTTTGCTGGAGTCTTCCTCGGGTTTGACTTACTGCTAGTTAGGCCTGATTTGGCAGCAGAGTTTGCAATCTTCGGACTACTAATCGGCATCGTTTACATCAGTTTCGCTTATGCATTAGCCTATTTTGGCCCTGGATACTTTGTTTACAGCTTCCTGCATCCACAGCCCAAGATTGCTCCCATTTTTGCTACTGGGCTTGCGCTCTGCATCGCAGTATTCTATCTCGGATTATGGCTAATCACGCAATTAGGAGAATCACTTTTATGGTTACAATTAGTCATTATCGTCGTTTGGTTATCGCTAATCGTGCAGTTCCGTTCAAGCGAAAGTACTAACGCAGTCAACTAATGTGATTATTAGTAAATCCTAGGGATATATCCGCGTTATACCCCAACTATCATCTTGCTTGTTGAGGATAACTCGATCGTGAAGCCTGAATTCTCTGCCAATCCAGTACTCGATTTTCTCTACCGTGATGATAAAACCGCCCCAAAATGGGGGCGTAGGCACAGTTTCAGCAGTGAATTTATCCTTGAAGTCGTCAAACACCTGATGGAGCATCTCCATGCTAGCTAACTCACTGCTTTGCCTTGATGACCAAGCAGCAATTTTACTGTTTCTGGGACGCTTGCTAAAATATGAATCGACCATTTCACGATTCATTTCTCTGGCGCTACCCTCTACTCTTACTTGTCTGCCTAATTGAGGCCACCACAATGTCGATGAGGTTTTACCACTAGAGAATATGTCATGTGCCTTGTTACTTTTCAGGTTGGTGAAAAACCCAATTTCTGTGTCGTTGATGTGCCGCATAAGCACCATTCGATTGTGTGGATTGCCATCTTCGTCAACAGTTGCCAGATTCATTGCGTCTGGTTCTGGCAAGGCTAATTCCTTTGCTTCATCAACCCATTTAGCCAGTAACTGAAGAGGACTACTTAAATCAATTTCATCAAATGGTGACTGGTAATTATGGTTGTCAGAGATATTGTCCATGTATTGCGGTCAAACTATTGTTATTTTTAGGGATGTATAACCGCCTAATTTACCTTTGACAAATTTTGAATATCCGTCCTAATTGCGATTACTATGCAACCTGATACTGATCCCAATAATCGACAGAATCAAATTTGGGGTGAAGCACAAAATCCAGCATTGCAGCAACAATTCCAGTCTCCGCAGCAGCAAGTAATTATCCTTAATCCAAAGTATAGGCCAGAATTGAATCTTAGATTAATATCTACTGGAATACTAGTTCTAGGTATTGCAATTTCGATTGCTCTGCCGTTCATTGGGATTGATGAAAGCGGGTCAGTTTTGTTTCAAATCTCCGCCTATATTTGTTGTTCTTCGTTCATCTTAGCGCTGTTAGTCGATGCAGTTTACTTGAAAGGTAAATCTGATTGGCAGACTTCGCTTGGCATGTCAAATACGTGGAGTTTGGTATCGCTCGTTTTGAGCATCCTATTTGCCCTAGGATTGATTTTCATTCTGGTTCTAAATCTAATTGGGGACAGAAGTTATTGATTATCGATGGTGGCGAGGGCAGGATTCGAACCTGCGAAGCTTTACGCAGAGGATCTTGAGTCCACCCCCTTTGACCGCTCGGGAACCTCGCCAATGTTCCACCTGTGTAGCACTTCATTCTTGACTATTCCTCTTCTGAAGCATTGGAAGATTCCTGCTCTGACATGTGCCTTTCGCGCTTTCTAAGCGCAATTTGTTCAAGGTGATGTTTGGTATATTGTTCTAATTCCTTCGCTCTCTTTACGTAAGCATAAGCAAAGCCGCCAATAATCATAATCGATAGAATAACGATCAATCCTAGGGCGCCAACAAATGCAGCTTGTGATGATTCAAACTCCTCGACATCTTCAATTGTAAGTGACTCTGATTCAGAATAATTTTCCAGAGCGACCGTTACCGTAATATCGCCAGTTTTCCATGCTTCAATGTCCCATTCTACTAACTCCCATTTGCCGCCATCTAGGTGAATCGTTTGCTGTTCGAGTAATCGACCTGAATCATCATACAGATTTACAGTGACATTGCCAGACTCTAGCCCAGTATTGACAATCCTTGTTCCAATAACCAATGTTTCACCATCAGTTGGTTTGTCGCTTCTCAACTCAAGCAGATTTATTGTTGGTAGGAAATCAAACCAAGTGATTCGTGGCATTAATGGCTCAGTTTTAGTAGCATAACCAACTAATGATTGCCCGGAGTTGTCATTCAATGACAGCCATATTTCTAACTCGTCATTTTCCATCAGAGTATAGTTGCCAGTAGCACCCAGATTGACAAACTCGGCGAACCCATATTCTCCATCATCGTTGTAATGAATCGAAATAGGATTTACAAAGGGCTGGTAATTGATTACTGTTCCATTACGGATGATATTCCAGTTGACCGTCAATTGTTGGCCCATCAGTGGTATCACTTCCCTAACTTGGCCCTCAAATATTACCTGATCTAATTGATTCGAATTAATCCTCAATAAATCCTGTATGTATAATTGCAAAACCGGTTTGCTGAAATCAACATTGACAAAGCCAACCTTGCTATCGTAAGTTTCCGAATTGGCTGATGAAACCCAAATAACAAACTCATAAAGTTCGACATCTGTATCCAGCGGTATCTCATAGTAACAATGTAGTCCGCCGGTAGTGAATTGTAGCCGTTCGAACGGTTGGGCAACGCCATTAACCAAACACCCAATATCATCATCCGGTGAAATTTCGCTTAGCGTTACAGTAGTATTGTTATGGTATAACTTGCTTGAAGCAATAATGACATCTCCAGGATTAGCCCACAATGTTGAGTTTAATGTCATACCAACTGGTTCCGTAGTATCGGTAAATAGGATGTTATCGACGGCAACTGCAGAATTTATCTGCCAAGATAAACCTCTAATGTACGATGTGCCAAGCCTCAAATCTTGACCGTCATCAAAAATCTTCAGCGAGGGTATACCTGATAGATTTGGATTATCCGTCACTGCCGACCAACTGAGATTAAATTCCGTTTCAACATACCATTTTTGCAACCCGGGAAACTGTGATATTTTCACTACTGGTTTGCTTTGGAAGCAATCCATATCATAGTGTACCTCATCGAGCCGTGGAATATAATCAATGTAGCAATAATCTGGTGATGCTCGGCCAACTAAAGCCAGAGAAATTTTATCCAGAGAGTCAATCCCATTGAAATCGGTAAATGAATAGGTAAATGTGTGCTGATTAGCGGGCAGAATGTTACCTTCGATTAGGTCGAGCGACAAGGCGGATGTATCGATTAATGTTTGCAGTTGATCTTGAACAATTATTGTAGCATAGTCGTTTGATTCACCAAAATCGCCGCCGTTTTGTAGGCTATTCCCAGCTAAATCATCGATTGCCAAAACCACGCTAAGTCTCCCAGACTCAAACGGCCCCTTTACCTCCTGCCAAGATATAGCAGGTATGTCTACTATCGCAATATTAGAGGCATAATTAACCGATACTGTGGTAACGCGGTATTCAGCCTCGTCCATAATTCCATCAGCGTCTAAATCGTCCGCATATTCTGCCCATGTATAGACCACTAATTCTGTATCTAGGCCCTCCATATCCTCGATTGTCACCTGTATTGGTATATCCTGGTTTAATGTCCAGATATGACCATCTGCAGGTGTTAACCCTGCTGGGTCATAGATGCTCACAGACTTAACCACTGGATTAGCCGTATCAAAAATAAATCGAGTTTTCATGTTAACGGAGGTTCGGTCGACTGCTCCACTATTTACTTCAGGTTCTGGGCCCACTCTCGAGATGTGAGCAGATATTACGATACTAGTGTTTGACGGTATTTGACCTAATGTTGGAGTTGATACTGAAACTGAGAATAGCCCACTTGCAGTTACTTCAGTGAACCATGATACTGTCCAATTCAATGACGAATCTACGACACCATCTGCAAGACTTGGGCTTGTGGCGGTAAGCCGTACTTCCACTTCGGCATCATTGGGGCCGATATCTGCATCACTTATGCCTTCAAATCTAATCTTACCATTTACCTGTAACGTTGCATTATCAGATAGTCGGAATGGCCAATTTTGGTTTGTCCAATCACTAATATCGATGTTATCTTCGTCTAGGACGCTTAACTCGAACACCTCCAAGTCATTTTCTACCTCGTTGAACTGAGTCTCTCTAATCAAAACGTTAGGCCCAGTTTCACCACCTTCATCATCGGTAGAGGTAACCAACCAAACAATGTCATCAATATCATTGAGCAACCAATTGCTCTGTAATACCCAATAAATCAAACAGTACCCGTGGTTACAACTGACCGTCGATTGGTTTTGGTTGAGCGATAATTTGCTGGCTCCTGACTTGATGCTAAATGTGGGTGAGGAAGAGTATAGTCCTGACACCTCAACCGCAAATTGAATATCGGACAAGCTTGATGTTGCTGCTGCCATCAATTCTACTCGATCAATAGCATAGCCAATTTCACTCATCGTTAATGGATTAAATCTGATATGTGATGTTGCAATGCCCAATTCTTGACCGGGAAGCCATTGAGAACGATTGATACTGTCAATACTGTCAACATGATGGAGATAAGATTGGTAATCAAATGCGGTAGTAGTGGCACCAAATTCAGTTGTCACTGAAATTGGTAGTGATATATCATCAGCAAGTGATATATTTTCAACTTCGTGTTTGGCAATATTGAGTTGTAAGGGATTCAAATTTACTGTAAATTCACTCACTGAAGCAACTGCATTAACCCCGATAAGTTTCACATCTACCGAAGCGGTCGCATGCAAAGAAATCTCGCAAATTGATAATCTAGTATTGATTGATAATGAATTAACCACCTTGTTATTACACTCATTCTCTGATATGATATTGTGATTGGTCACTAGACTTGAGAACGTTGCAAGTTGTTGACTATTGTGGGCTGAATATAGTATACCTGACCCCGATGAAGACTCCAACTCAAGGTATATGCTGGAGGTAATGTTATTGCTCTGAGTGGTGGTTTGTAGTGGAGTTAACACATCGTATGTTAGATTCAATTGTTGGTTGGGCTCGAGTGTGAGCAGATAATTCCCGTCAGCGTCCGGGCTCAAAAGTGTATCATCGATTTCAACTGAGGTAAATGCTGTCGCATGGTGTAAATTTTCGGTAGTCAGAAATGAGTTATCAGAATACAAAGGATCGCCATCACCTTCAAGCGCAATAGTAAGATTTCTTGTCGGCAATACGCATGATGGCATGTAGTGGAAGTAATGCAAGGTTGAGGTTTCATCTAGCGATATGGAAATAATATCATTTATGGTTGGTAGCGAATGCTGATTACTAAATTCACTAATTGTCAATTCTTCTTGTTGCAAATCATAGTCCACAGAAAAATAGTTAGAAGAATAGGCAACGTTCTCGCCAACTGTTACTATTCTCGTATCGATGGTTGGACAGGTCGATGTGGCGTTTAGGAGTATGTTCATTTCGCTGCTGGCTGTTACATACCCATCCCCGGAAAGGATTAATTCATCATCATCAATCATATGTTTAGCATGGTAACTATCAAAATACGAGGCCACACCAACTTCTAGCTTAGATAACGATGGAGTAACAAAATGATTGCTGCTAAATAATTCCGCCCTAACTTGTATTGCACTATGTTCTGAGGGATTAAGGCGTAAATCAATTGGAAGCGTCAGATTAGAG
>ENA-OSEY01002465-OSEY01002465.1-marine-metagenome-genome-assembly--contig:-NODE-2465-length-11955-cov-5.011197_pt1 | contig 11955 bp, 12 predicted proteins | sample MGYA00248465_ERZ534230 | MGnify/ENA primary metagenome ERZ534230 (study PRJEB26409, sample SAMN06344110) | marine metagenome | isolation source: Sea water from surface | place: Atlantic Ocean:Southern... | reverse complement strand
GGGTAATACAAAGTTTTTAAAAAATCATTTTATCTAACTTAACTTTAAGAGTGAAAGAAAGAATATTAATTACTGGATACAATGGCGAATTAGGTAGTAAAACTCTTAAAGAATTAGTTAGCATAGGTAAATCAGTTATTGCTTTAGATATAAATGATCCAAAAGAAAAAATTCATTCCGTTAAATACATCAAAGACACTATAACTAATAAAAAACTAATAGATTCAATATTTAACGATTATCATATTAGTGAAGTTTATCACTTTGCTGCACTACTAAGCCAAACGGCTGCTCAAAACCCTGAATTGGCATTTGAAATAAACGAAAAAGCATCGAAAAACTTAATTGATTGTTCGTACAGTTTTGGAACAAAAAATAATTGTATCACAAGATTTTTTTTTCCTAGTTCAATTGCTGTTTATGGTCCAAGAAAAATTGAAAATGCTTCGGAGCAAGATATTATTAAACCAACAACAATTTACGGAAATAATAAACTTATCATTGAACAATATGGAAGTAAACTACATGAACAAAGTCTATTTAAAAAAATTGGATTAGATTTTAGATCAATTAGGTTCCCAGGAGTAATAAGTTATGATACTGTTCCATATGGTGGTACTACAGATTATGCTCCACAAATGATAAATAATGCAAAAAAAGGTGAAAAATTTGAATGCAAGTTATCTCCAAACACAGAACTACCATTTATAGGGATAGATAAAACAATATCATCTATTATTGACATAATGGATTTAGAAATAATCGAGTCTAAGTTGAGAGCATTTAATGTTCAAGAAGCAAGTTTTTCTGTTAAAGAACTAAGTGATTTCCTATCACAAAAATTTCCTTCTTTTCAAATTACGTATAATGAAGATAAAAGTTTTCAATCAGTTGCAGATACGTGGCCCTCAAGTTTAAATTGTAGCAAAGCGAACAAATTTTGGAATTTCTCTACAGAAAAAGACTTTGAAGTGTTTTTGGAAAGGATTATTAATAAATAAATATGAAAGAAATAGATCAAATATTACAATCTCAGTTAAATGACATCAAAGAGCAAGGTACCTTTAAAGAAGAAAGGGTAATCGAAACCGCTCAAGAATCAGAAATAAATGTAAATGGCAAAAAAGTACTAAACTTTTGTGCAAATAATTATTTAGGTCTTGCAAACAATAGTGAAATTAGAAAAGCAGCTATGCAAGCTATTCAAGAATGGGGTTTCGGCTTAGGTTCAGTCAGATTCATATGCGGAACTCAAACAATACATAAAGAATTAGAAAAATCAGTTAGTAATTTTTTAAACAAGGATGATACAATCTTGTATTCTTCCTGCTTTGATGCAAATGGTGGTTTATTTGAAACAATCTTAGGTGAAGAAGATGCTGTTTTTTCAGATGAGCTAAATCATGCTTCAATTATTGATGGTATCAGATTATGTAAAGCTCAAAAGTATAGATATAAAAATTGTGATATGGATGATTTGCAAGAAAAATTAAGTAATTCAGATGCAAGGGTTAAGCTGATTGTTACAGATGGAGTTTTTAGCATGGACGGAACAATTGCACCTGTAGACTTGATTGTTCAATTAGCCAAAAAATATAATGCATTAGTTATGGTAGATGATTGTCATGCTACTGGATTTATTGGAACAAATGGAAAAGGGAGTGGAGAACATTGTGGAGTTTTAGATGAAGTTGATATTATTTCTTCAACTTTTGGTAAGGCTCTTGGAGGAGCGTCGGGAGGATTTATCTCTGCATCAAAAAATATTGTAGATACGCTTAGACAAAAATCTAGACCTTACCTTTTTTCAAATAGCTTAGCACCAGCATTGGTAGTAGCATGCTTAAAAGCACTGGAAATAATCAATAATAATAAAAACCTTATCACTAAGCTTCATGATAATACATTATACTTTAGAGAACAAATCACTGAAATTGGCTATGAAGTAAAAGGAGATTCACATCCAATTGTCCCGATAATGATTTATGATGCCAAGCAAGCAGTTGCTTTGTCTGAAATGTTATTAGAAAAAAATATTTACGTAATTCCATTTTCATTTCCAGTCGTTCCAAAAAATCAAGCAAGAATAAGGGTACAATTATCTTCTTCTCATACCATAGATCAATTAAAACATTCAATTAGTGCTTTTAAGGAATGCGGTAAAGCTCTAAATATTATTTAAAAAAATAGTGAAAAAATATCTTAATGTGTTAAATTCTCTCACTTATGGATAGTTCAATAAGAAATAGATTATTAACAATATTGTTTGTTTTTGGATTAGGAATTTATGCTCTTCTTCCATCACTTAGATATTCATTGATGGATGAAGAGAAAAAATCAAATCTTTCTGATGATCAAATAGATTATTTTGAGTCAAGAAGTATCAAACAAGGATTAGACTTAAAAGGTGGAATTTATATTGTTCTTGAAGTTGATTTACCACAATTGATTGATAACTTAGCTAAAAACAAGGATAATAATTTTAATGAGTTTTTAATTGATTTAAAAAATGAATATAATAACTCTTCAAGTGATTTTTTTTCTGTCTTTGAAAACTTAGCAGATGAAAAAGAATTAAAACTTCCAAGATATTTTATTAATTACGGAAAAACAAAAGACCAAATAATCACTCAACTATCTTTACAATCTGAAGATTCCATTAAAAGAGTTATTGAAATTATTCAAAATCGTGTAGACCAATTTGGTGTGGCTGAACCAACAATTCAAAAACAAGGAAATAATAGAGTTATTGTAGAGCTAGCAGGAATTGAAGATTCAGAAAGAGCTAGAGACCTTCTTCAAAGTACAGCATTATTAGAATTGATGATTGTTAAAAATGTTGAAAGCACAAATGCAATCATTAGACAAATTGATAGTATTATGACAGCTTCAAATGGTAATGATGTTGGACAAAATGATCAAATTAATGAATTATTTGATTCAAGCTCATCATCTGAACTAGGATTTTCTTCATTGCTTATATCGGTTGGAGGAAACCTAGCAATTGCTTCAAAAGACTTAACTGCTCTTAAAGATATTTTATCGAAAGAAGATGTTAAACAAATTTTAGAAGCAACCAATAGTACTATTTTGACGAGCGACTCTTCTATTAAGCTTATAAATGAAATTGGTGAAGAAGAAGAATTTTATACACTATTCCATTTATTTAATAATGCTGAGCTTACTGGAGGAGTAATAGAAGATGCTCAAATGAGATTAAGCCAAGCAGGAGTAACTGCTGGACAGGCTGTTGTTGAAGTTGAAATGAATAGTGAAGGTTCCAGAGAATGGGCTAGAATCACAGGTGCTAATATAAACAATAGAATTGCTATTGTACTTGATAAGAAAGTGCACATGGCTCCTGTCATTAGAAGTCAAATTTTTGGCGGAGGAACTGTTATTGAAGGATTAGATTCAATCGAAGAAGCTGAAGATATAGCTATTGTTTTGAGAGCGGGTGCTTTACCTGTTCCTGTTACAATTGCTGAAGAAAGAACTGTTGGGGCATCTTTAGGAGCAGATTCAATTAGCAAAGGTACACTATCAATGGCAATTGGTTTACTACTAGTGGTATGCTTCATTGTATTTTTCTATAAGATGTCAGGTTTAATTGCAAGCTTCTCTGTTATGTGGACTCTAATTTTATTGTTAGGTGTCTTAGCACTTCTAGAAGCAACGTTAACTCTCCCTGGAATCGCAGGACTAATATTAACAGTTGGTATGTCAGTTGATGCTAATGTTATTATTTTTGAAAGAATTAAAGAAGAATTGCGTAATGGAAAATCAGTTAGATCCGCTATTGATTCAGGTTATGAAAGAGCAATTAGGACAATTGTAGATGCTAATTTAACTACAGGTATTGCAGCAGCAGTGCTTTATCAATATGGTAGTGGTCCAATAAAAGGTTTTGCAACTGTACTCTTCTGGGGAATTATTGTAAGTATGTTTACTGCTATTATTGTAACAAGATTTGTGTTTGATTTTGTAACAACGAGAAAAAATATAGAAAGACTGAGTATATAATTATGAAATTCATGGAAAACACTAAAATCAATTTTATGAAGTTCAAATCATTTGGATTTGGTCTCTCGTCCGTGTTAGCATTTGGATCAATTATACTTCTCCTTATGGGCGTGAATCTTGGCATTGACTTTAAAGGTGGAACAGCAATTGGAGTTAGTTTTTCTGAGGATGTATCCATACAGGAAGTAAGGGGCTCACTTAAATCAGTATCTTTAAACGATAGCGTAGTAGATTTAAGTGGAGAAGAAATTAAATATTTTGGAAGTCAAAGTGATGTTATGATTAAAATAAAGTCTCTTGATAATGAACCTGAAAACTTTGGTCAAATAGTTATTAATCATTTGTATGATTCTATGTCAGCAAAATCACCAGAAAACAAAAATGATTTTATTCTTTCGCTAGGCTCAGTAAGTCCAAAAGTAGGATCTGAGTTAAGTGGAAAAGCATTTTGGTCTGTTGTATCTGCTTTAGTCTTAATTCTGTTTTATATATCTGTAAGGTTTGAGTTTAGATTTGCTTTAGGGGCTATTTTAGCTCTAGTTCATGATGTAGTTATTACATTAGGAATTTTTTCTCTAACTGGTTTTGAAATTACACTAAGTACGGTTGCTGCTTTTTTAACTATTGTTGGATACTCCTTAAATGATACAATTGTTATTTTGGATAGAATTAGAGAAAATATGAAATCATCTGGTACTGTAATGTTTGAATCAACTATTAATAAAAGCATTAATCAATCCCTAAGCAGAACTTTAATTACTTCTTTAACGACACTGTTTGTTATTATTGTTTTGCTCGTTTATGGCGGTGAAGTAATAAGACCATTCTCTTTTACTATGTTAGTTGGTGTGATTGTAGGTACTTATTCTAGTATTTATATTGCCAGTGCATTGCTTGCAACCATCTACCAATCTTCTAACAAATAATGAATAATAAGATTTTATTTCCATTCATTGCGTTGTGCGTGATTTGGGGTTCTACATGGTATTTCATTAAAATTTCTTTAAATGCTGGGGTTCCACCTTTTTATGGAGTGGGATTAAGATTTCTTTTTTCTGGAATTATTTTTTACTTATATATTTATTACAAAAAGCTATCTATACCATTTACCCCGCAAGCAATAAAATTATACCTCTCGTTTGGACTATTAAACTTCAGTCTATCTTATGGAATGACTTATTGGGCTACTCAATATATTTTTTCTAGCATCTCATCGATTCTATGGGGTCTATTTCCACTCTTTACAAGCTTGATGGCTCATTTTATGATTAAAGATGATCCTAATGAAAGATTGAATAAAAATAAAATTGCAGCTCTATTTACTGGTCTTACAGGAGGTATAATTATGAGTACTAATCAAGAAATTGATTTAGCCTCTCAATCGTTTTTGGCAATTCTTGTTTTAATTGCAGTAATTATTATAGCAGCATATCCAAGTGTTCTTTATAAAAAATACAATGACGAAGTTGGTCCGTATCAAATGAATGCTGTTTGTCAGGTATTAACAGGCTTTGTAATGCTTTCTATGTCATTTATAGTAAAAGAAGATACTTCAGTTATATTATGGACAAATGAGCTTATACTTTCAACATTATATCTTATAATTTTTGGAGGATTTATTTCTTGGGGGATTTATTTCTGGCTGTACCAATACCTTAATGTAACACAAGTTACTTATGTTGCTATCTTCCCTCCAATAGTTGCCATACTACTTGGTTGGGTATTTTTAGGAGAAATACTTACAACAAAAGAAATTATTGGAACCTTATTTATTCTTGGAAGTTCTATACTTATATATAGGAAATAGAGCCTATTTTATAATAAATTAAATTATGGTTGAAAAAATTAAATCAAACCTTCTCGCTGGTATAGCAACTATTGTACCCCTAGCGCTAACTGTTTATGTTATTCAAGTTACATTAGAAATAACTATTTGGCTTGGTGGAACTGTTGCAGAGCCACTGGAAAGATTTGTTAATGTGACTTTTCCAGGTTTCGGTATTATCAGCTCAATTGTAGGTCTTTTAATTGTTTTATTGGCTCTTATCATTTTTGGAGCTTTAGCTAGAAATGTTTTTGGCAAAAGAGTTGTTAATTGGTTTGAAGGAATCTTTAAAAAAATCCCTTTAATTGATACAATCTATGGAACAACTAAACAAATTATTGAAACAGTTTCTGGATCACAAAATAATTCTTTTCAAAAAGTTGTATACGTCGAATATCCAAGAAAAGGTACATGGACATTAGGTTTTGTTACTAGTGAATCCACAAACGAACATGATGAAGAGTTTTATCACCTTTTTGTACCAACCACACCAAATCCTACATCAGGATTTTTTCTTATCATTCCTAAAGAAGATACTACTTTAGCAGATTTAAATGTTGAAGAAGGCTTCAGAATGATTGTTTCAAGCGGAATGGTTGGAAGTCATAAAAATTCTATAGTTAAATAAAAAAAAGGAGCACCGAAATGCTCCTTTTTTTAATTAAACCTAATAAGATAAAAGTTTATTAACCTCTACCTCTAGCCATAGGTGCGCGAGATACATCACCGTCTTTATCGATGAAGTATAGGTAACCACTTTCACGTGTTACACCTGCATCAGCAACTTTTTCAGCATTACCGCCACCAGATCCGCCTCTTGACATACCTGAGCGCCATACGTTACCATCTTTACCTAAATAATATAGATAGCCTTTTTCTTTGCTAACACCACATGTTTTTACTTTTTCAGCCATTTTATTCTCCTTAAAAAGTTTAGTGAATAAGCTTATCTCAATATTCTACTACTAAACTCGATTTTTTGCAAGAAATTTCTCGTCGGAGGCCCCTCGGAAGAATTTTACAAAAAAGCTTTAAAATTTTTATTAATTAGTTAAATTTGGCCCATGCCCCGGTAGCTCAGCTGGATAGAGCAACGGATTTCTAATCCGTAGGTCACAGGTTCAAATCCTGTCCGGGGTACGACGACAAACTCCCCTTTTTACTTCTTTTTAAAACCTCAAAAAAAACAACAACAAAACAACAACAAAAATTATACAATATTTGAGTACGGAGCTGAATCCGTTGTAATTATTCATATTTATTTTAATATTGAATTAACCTATATTTTTCTATGAAAAAAATTTTACTACTACTATCCTTCTTTTTATGGACTTGTGGAGGTGGAGGTGGAAGCAACGATAGCGATTCACCTACAGGTCCAACTGAACCAACAATTATAACTCCAAATCAATCCTTATTCAGTAGCTCTATACCCTATCAAGCTAGACGAGGATGGGGAAGTGTTTTTCAAATAAGTGATAATATTTATTTTTTAGGTGGATACAATATCGATACAGACACTACCTATGATGACTTTTATGTTTATTCTATATCTCAAAGAACATGGACAAAACTTGCTAATGCACCAATGCCATTCTATGTGATGAACTATTCTAGCAATACAAATTACAATGGGAAAATTTATGCTGGTACATCATCAACATATCCAAATCCGGACTGTAATGATTATTTTGCTTCCTATGATATTGAATCTAACACATGGTCAAAATATTCTATTTTTGGAGATGATTGTTCAGATGATGTTAATTTAGCTAGACACAGTATATATGAATATAATGGAAGTATTTATGGTTTGCGTATTTCGAACAATCCTAACAATAATGCTTCATTGCTAAATCTACAAACCGGTGAACAGAGTCGTTTTACTGCAAATGGAACTAATGGATTTACTAGTAATACAAGATTAAATCAATTTGATGACAAATACTTTTTTTTCAATAATAATAATGTATATCAATATCGTCCAAATTTTGGCGATGCTGAAGGAGTAATATCTTTACATTCTAGTATTGATTATGGTACAACAAATAGCCCTATAAATAAATGGGGTAATTTTATTATAAATGTTAGTGAAAATGCATCTTCCGGTCCAAAAGTACAGGTATTAGATTTAACATCGTTTACATGGACAGAATATCCAATACCTTCTGATAAAGCATCATTATTACCTCAAAATACTTACAATAATAATACCTACATGCAATTGCTCCCAGTAAAAATGCCTCCTATTGCTGGCATTGATCAAGGTTTGTTTGCACTTGTAGCTTTAGATAACCATAAAAACACTCCATATCCTAAAATTGTATATTTTAATTTAGAGCATAAAACTTTCTCTGTAGAACCTTAATAGGTTAGAGAAATTTGTAATATTTTCATCATTTTTTACTCCAATATCCTACAAATTTCTAATCCGTAGGTCACAGGTTCGAATCCTGTCCGGGGTACGACGACAAATCCCCTTTTTTCACTTTTTAAAAACCTCGATTTTACCATCTACAAAACCATCTACAAAAATTCACTGATCTTCGGTCAATAGTTAGAAAATCCGTTGTGAGGATTAGCATTTTTTAAAAAAAGATAATAAATTTTAAAAAGGAGTATTTATGTTATATAAACCGTTAATTTTTATTTCAATTTTTTTATCGATCACCTTTTCACAAACTTATGGTGGTAGGACTATTAATACCGATACTATTCTTTCAGATACAAGAGTATTTGATTTACTATCAAATGGTGCAAAAGAATTTATAAATCAAAATGTTGCATCCATTGAAGAGAATTTTAATGGACTAATTGACATTAGTTCAATGAAATACTTAGAAAAATATGATTGTTATAGCACCTATGATAAAGATCGATATGCAAGTATTATGTTGACTTTAAATAATCCAACGCAATATGATGCAGATTTTGTGAAGTCACAAATTTCATACACAAAATGTAAAAGTAGAGAAATTAATGGATTTCAAGTTCCGGTAGAATACTTTTATGATCAAAACGACGGTAAGCAAAAAGCGAGAAAAAGTAAATTAGAAATGACAAAAAAATTAAATACAACTTGGAATGATTATTTGAAATATCATGGTAATGGAAAGATTGATTATAATATAGTAGCTGAAAAAGGTCTTAAAAAAAGTGATCTAAAAAAATATAAACTTAAAGCTGAACTGAGGTTTAATGGATCATTTATTAAAGACGAGAGTGGAAAATATATTTATGAATATTTCTGGAAAGATGAAAATGGGGATACTCCTTCGCAAGAAGTCTTAGATTACTATGGCTTAGGATCAGCTTCAGTTTCTGTTCAAGGTAATATTTCAGTAGAAAAAGTTAATTTTTATCATATTTATCGTATGGATAAATATTCTAAAAGAGAATCTACTAAATATGAAGGTCCAAAAATTGTTTTCAAATCAGATGATGGAGAAATAAAGGTTACTTATCCAATATGGAAGTTTAATGATTACGCTAAAAAAGCTGAAAATTATGCGGGTGCAATAAAAATGATTGTTGATGAAGCGCAAAGTAATTATAAGCTAAATATGGTACCTGATCAAGTTACTATTGATTACTTGAAACATTTTGAAAAAGAAACATTTTCTCTACTTTATCAATACTTCAGAAAACCTTTTAATGATGACATTGAAACTGTTGCATCTTTTTATGAATATCTTTTTGAAGTAGCATTATTGCAAAAATCATCATCACAATCAATGATTGATGAAATGAATAAAAAAGTTGCATCCAACAAGTCACTTAAATCAAAAATTGAAAAAAGTGAAAAGGTATATGGCTATGTTGATAAAGATGGTCATTTAAGCTTAAAAAATAAATCAGGAAAAGAAACAGTAAGGGAAATTGATGAAGGAATTTTAATCAATAAAATATATTACGAATTATTAAAAAACTTAGATGATAATGGGAACTTTAATAAACAAAATTTCACAGCGATGTTGAGCTTATATAATAAATTTTATTATGATGCAAGATCATCAGAATATGATAGTGAAGAATTCAATAACTTTTGGTTCAATCGAACTGATAATGTTGTAACATTAACTGTTACTATTGAACGAAGTAGAAGAAATATAAAATTTACAGAATCTCCTTTTACAATATCTAATCTTTATGAAGAAAGCTGGGAAGAAAGCCTTGAAAAATATGGAAGAAAATATTCAGGGTATAAAATAAATGGAGAAGAAGCATACTATTATGACATTGAAAATCTTATAAATGATACCACAAATAAATATATCAAAGACATTCATAAGAAGGTTATTTATAGTAAACTATAATTTAAAATAATAAAAGATTGCTATTGTATAGACTAAAAAAATTTCTCATAATTCTTACTTTAATTCCACTATTTTTTGGATGTTCAAGAGTCAATAACGACAATATTAATTGTACTAATAATTTAATTTCATATGATTGGGTTTATCCCAACTATGAAAATGCATCTGCTGCGTTTAAGTTTAATTCTGATAACACATTCAATTACAGTTCTGTATTTTTTAATATAACTCGTTATGGAACTTGGGAACAGTTGGATAATTGTAGTTTTAAATTGACTTACCAAAATGGTGACATTAAAACCATAAATATTTCAAATAGTTCGTTTTATATTGGTGAAACAAGATATATAAAATACTAAATCATAAAACTATATATACTAAATTTTCTACTCCACAAACCAACGATTTTCTAATCAGTAGGTCGCAAGTTCAAATCCTGTCCGGGGTACATTATTAATAATCCCTCCTTTATTTCAAAAGTCTAATCCTTTATATTTATTAAAACTAACTAGGAGATAATATGAAATTAGAAATTAAAAGTTTTATAATAGGAGTATTAGCAACAGTAAACTTGTTTTTATTAATGGGATTTGACGATCATAGAGAAGAAAATCAAAACGGTAGGTATCAAGTCATTATTGATAGCAAAGGTGATCAATATTGGTATGATACTCGATATGGAGATAAAGTTGCCATTGGGTCAAAATCTTACGGATATATTTTGCTTAAAGAAAAAGGTGGTATGAAAGAAAGATTTGATAAAGAATTTGAATTAGTTGAAGCTTTAAAAAAATTGGATTAAACATCAAATAAACAAGTTTTTTAAATTTTATTTTCACTTAACTAACGTATTTCAAAAACGAAGTTTGTAGATTATTAATCTACCAGCAAAGTCATATTTAATCATTAGTATGGTTGAGAACAAATAACTAAATTTCTTAATGGACAAAAAAATATTAAATGTTTCAGCATCTATTTTAATGCTTACTATTGCATTTTCACTTTTTACAGTGATTAATAGAGCAAATCAGTATTTTAATCTTCAAGAGACAATTCTTTTACAACAACAAGAAATTGTTTTATCTGCAAAAGATTTAACTAGTGACATAACTTTATTTGCTGCTCTATATTTCGAAGTATACTTATATGTAAATGATGGAGTAGGTGATTTTGATGAAGTCGCAATAAGCTTAAAAGAATTAAAAGAAACTCAGAAAAGAATAGAAAAAAATAATAAAGCTTTAGGTATTCTTACAAAAAAAATTATCGAAGCAATCGAATAGTTTAATTTGATTCATGGAAATACTATTTATCATACTTGCTTGGCAAATATTAAGTAGTCTTGGAGACGATTAAGATTATAAATTCATTCTGACAAGAATTTTTTAACCATATTTTCCATCAAGCTCCCCCCTCTTTCGTTTAAATGAATATGATCACAAAGTAATTGTAGCTTATATTTTTCACCTATTCTGTTCCAACTCCAACCAAAAACATAGTACAAAATAACAGCTCTTAAACCTCGTAATCTTCTAAGTTCAGAAGTGGTGTATGGAATACTGTCATTGGAATTAATTTGTTCTTTGAATTTTGAAAATAAATCTAGAATTGTTATGTCATGTTTGAAGGCAATCCTTTTAATTATTTTATTATAATTATTAATTACACTCATTATAGATGCATCCTCTTGCTCACCAAGCCATGGAAGGGTTGTAATAGCAATTTTGGCAGTAGTATTTTTTTTTATTTTTTTTACAAAAATTTCAATTTGCTCTTCAAACCATTCAATGG
>ENA-OSEY01002463-OSEY01002463.1-marine-metagenome-genome-assembly--contig:-NODE-2463-length-11960-cov-16.099049_pt1 | contig 11960 bp, 10 predicted proteins | sample MGYA00248465_ERZ534230 | MGnify/ENA primary metagenome ERZ534230 (study PRJEB26409, sample SAMN06344110) | marine metagenome | isolation source: Sea water from surface | place: Atlantic Ocean:Southern... | reverse complement strand
GGAAAATATAAAACTTAACCAAAAGTTTAGAGATGCTGGTTTATCAAGGCAAAAAATTGAATATCTAAATGGAATTATTTTTAATAAAGACCTTATAAATATCTCTAAAAAAGAACTTAATAGAATGAGTGCAGCAGAGTATTTTGATTTCTTAATTCAAATTAAAGGCATTGGACCATGGTCAATTGAAATGTCTAGGATATTTTTCATTGGTGATCCAGATGTTTTTTCTATTTTAGATTTGGGTCTAAGAAATGCTCACCTAAAGATGTTTAAAATTGATTCTTATAAAGAGTCTTTTTATGAAAGTTTTAGGCCTTATAGAAGTTATATGTGTCTTTTTTTATGGAGAGTGCTAGAAGATGAAAATGTTACTATCTGAACTTATCACCTCTATATTCGATATGGATTTCATTTGAAGAAGAACTATCCTCTGAAAGCATCCATAAATAATAATCCATAAGCTTTAGCGGATCTTTAATGGTGTTAGGATTTTCAGCAGGATATGCGAGAGATCTCATTTTAGTTCTGGTAGCTTTTGGATCAAAGTTAAAAACTTTTATATTCGATACTGATTCAACCTCATCAGCAATTATTTCTGATAAAGCATTCAAACCTGCTTTAGAAACAGAATAAGCACCCCAAAAGGCCTTTCCCTTTTTACCAACGCTCGAAGTAGTAAATATTATTCTTGGATTTGAGGATTCTTTAAGCATAGGTATTAAATTTTTTGCTATGAGGAAAATACTTGTTAGGTTTATTTTCAAAATTTTTTCCCAAGTAGCTAAATCGTAACTTTCTATATGTGACATCTTGTCAAGAGCTGCAGCATTGAAGATTACTGCATCTATACCCGAGTAATTTTCATTAATAATTTTATTTATTTCTATAGCACTATCTTCATTAATTTTCTGCAAATCACATTTAAATATACAGGGATCAGTATTATATTTTTTTACAATTTCATCATATAAAACGTCAAGCTTAGACTCATCTTTTGAGAGCATTAGGATATTCGCTCCATGCTCGCTAAGATATTTTGTAAGTGACTTGCCAATACCACTTGTCGCACCCGTAATAAGTATATTTTTATTTAATAAAAAATCTTTTGTCATTCTTAGTAGTTAAATATTTATATGTGAGTAAATTTCTGAAATATCTCTTATGTATGGATAATTAAGCTTAATAAGATTGTTTTCATCTAGAGAATATCCATAAAGACACCCTAAGACTCTGACCCCCGCGCTTAATCCAGCTTTTAAATCATTAATATGATCACCTAAATAAATTGTATTTAATGGGTTGATATCAAGTTTTTTACAAGCTAACAAAATACCCTCAGGATCAGGCTTAGATATTTTTACATGATCAGGACAAACTATTACTTTGATATTTTTTAATTCTGAGAATGAGTCAATTATAGGACTTGCAAATTTAAAAAATTTATTAGTAACGACTCCGTATTTAATATTATTTTTGTCCATAAAATTAATTAATGATGTCATGCCATCAAAAAGCTTACAGCCTTTTGTTTTATTCATATTGTATTCAGAGAGAAATTCTGACTTTAATGGTTCAAATTCAGCATCATCTTCATCTATAGCAAAAAATTTTTTAATCAGTTTTGATGTTCCTTCAGAAATATGAGGCCGAATATCAGATTCACTGACTTCATTCATATTATATTTTTTTAGCATGGTATTTAATGAAGTATGAAAATCAGGTGCCGTATCTATTAGAGTCCCATCTAAATCAAATAAAATAAGCTCTGTTTTATGATTTTCTTGCATACATTAGATAATTAACACCTAAATCATTATTCAGGTTTGCCTTATGTGTAAGAGGGTTGTAGAACATTCCTTTTGTTTCAAGTAATTCAGCTTCAGCATCTCTTACATATTTAGCTAATGAAGATGGTTTTATAAATTTATCAAATTCATGAGTGCCTTTTGGGAGTAAATTGAATATATATTCTGCGCCGACTATTGCAGTAATCCATGATCTTGGATTTTTGTTGATTGTTGATAGAAATAACAAGCCGCTTGGCTTAAGTAATTGAACACATGTTTTTACAAGTGACTTTGGATCAGGAACATGTTCAAGAACCTCCAAACAAGTAACAACATCATAATATTCAATATATTCTGTATTTAATTCCTCAGCAGTTTTTTCAAAATATTTGATATTTTTATTATTTTTTTGTGCATGTATTTTTGCTACTTCGATTCCAGGACCTGCTGCATCAATACCAGTAACTTCAGCACCAAAATCATACAAAGACTCACACAGAAGTCCTCCACCACATCCTACATCTAATACTTTTTTATCTTTTAACTCAATTTTTTCTTTTATGTAATTAGCTCTCAAAGGATTTATCACATGCAAAGGTTTGAAATCACCATCTTTGTTCCACCATTGTTCTGCAATATCAGAGAACTTTTTAACTTCTTGTTGATCAATGTTAGTCATCCGCATATTTTAACTCTTAAAAATTTAATTAAGTACAAATAAAAATATTAATATGTAGCGTTACTACAAGATAATTTATCTAACAGGTGCACAAAAATAAGATATTTGATTCAATTGACTTATTAGAACTGATAAGATTAACTTCACTACAAAATTATTTATACACATATTTTGATTATTTCAGCTTTAAAGTCTTCCGTTGATACTGATTCAAGATCACCAATCCATATCGATACTATCAGTACTTTGTTAAATCTTGGGGCAGATGTATTTTTTGAAGAAAATATTGGAATAGGTATTAATGTTAGCGATAAAATCTTTGAACAAAGTGGATTAAAGAAATCTTCACGAGAAGAGTGTCTCAAAAAGGGCGATTTAATAATTACTAATCAACCATTAGGAGATGATGAACTAAAATTAATTAAACCAAATTCAACTATACTCGGCATGATAAATCCATTCAGTAATCAAGCATTAATTGAATCATGCTCTAACTTAAAAATTAATTTAGTTAGTATGGAATTTATTCCCAGAATAACTAGAGCTCAAAAGATGGATGTTTTAAGTTCACAAGCAAACCTTGCTGGTTATGTTGCTGTTATTGAATCCGCAAAACATTTATCAACAGCATTACCAATGATGATGACAGCAGCAGGTACTCTAAAACCTGCAAAGGTATTTGTTATAGGTGTCGGAGTTGCCGGTCTTCAAGCTATTGCAACTGCAAAAAGATTGGGAGCTAGAGTTGAAGCATTTGATACAAGAGATGTTGTTGAGGAACAAGTAAATTCTCTTGGAGCGAAGTTTGTAAAAATTGATTTAGGAGAAACAGGAGAAACTGATCAAGGATATGCAAAAGAACTTACAGAAGAACAAATAACAAAACAAAAAGAACTTCAGTCAAAAGTGTGTGAGAGATCTGATATTGTTATAACCACAGCACAGTTATTTGGGAGGCCAGCACCTTTATTAGTTGATAATAAAACAATTGATAGAATGATGCCTGGAAGTGTTATTTTTGATATGGCAGTAGAATCAGGTGGCAATGTCGAAGGGTCTGAAGTAGATAAAGTTGTTGAAAGAAATGGAGTTAAGATTATTGGCATATCAAATTTAGCTTCAAAAGTATCTAATCATGCTTCTTTAGCACTCTCAAATAATTACAATAATTGGATTTCAGATTTTTTTGATAAAGAAAATCTAAGCATTAGCTTTGACTTTGATGATGAAATTATTTCAAGTAGTGTTTTAGTTCACAATGGCGAAATTAAAAATGAGAGGTTTAAGAAATAATGGAAATATATATTCTCTTAGGATTTGTCCTTATTCTTTCAATTTATCTTGGATTAGAGCTTATCTCTAAAGTTCCAAGTACCTTGCATACACCTCTTATGTCAGGTGCTAATGCAATCTCAGGAATTGCTTTAGTTGGAGCTTTAGTTCTTGGTTCCGATACTCAACTTCAACAAGCTTTAGCTTTCCTTGCAGTAATGTTTGCATCAATTAACGTTTTTGGTGGCTATCTTGTTACAAACAGAATGTTAAAAATGTTTAAGAAGAAATAACAATGAGCTTTTTTGAAAACATATCTTCTATTCAAAATATTATTTATATATTTTCGTCTATATTATTTATTTCAGGCATCAAGATGCTTGGGAAAGAAGATACTGCCGTAAGAGGTAATTTCTTATCGGCATTAGCAATGTTCATCGCTGTTTCTGTAACATTTATTAATGTAATAAATCCTATTTTAGTTTTAGTTGGGATCGGAATTGGCGCAATTATAGGTTCACTTATTGCACTAAAAGTAAAAATGACTTCAATCCCTGAGATGGTAGCACTATTTAATGGATTTGGAGGTTTGGCAACATTCTTTATTGCATGGTCTGAATTTAATTCAATACCATCAAATAATTTTCAATATATATTGGTAATGATTACAACTTACATTGGAGGCGTCACATTCTCTGGAAGTGTTATTGCCTATGGCAAATTATCAGAGACACTAAAGGTCGAAAAGTCCTCGATAATTACAAAATTGTTCACAACTTTTTTCTACATTTCAATTATATATTTGTTGTACTCAATTTTTATAACAAAGATTTTCAGTCCAGGCTTTGATTTCTACACAATTTTATTGATTTTAACATTGCTAGGCGGTGTGGGATTCGTAATTCCAATTGGTGGCGGCGATATGCCAGTAGTTATTTCATTATTAAACTCATTCTCAGGTATTGCTGCAGCATTTGCAGGATTGTTACTATTAAATAATGTTCTTATTGTTGCTGGATCTTTGGTTGGAGCTAGTGGTTTAATTTTAACTATCATCATGGCTAAGGCTATGAATCGCTCAATTGGCAACATTTTATTTGTTGGCTACGCTTCATCAGCTTCTGCTTCAAAATCTGAAGAAACTGGTGAGGTCAAACCAATAAATGTATCGGATGCATATTTAATATTAGAGAATGCGAGCTCTGTTCTAGTAATTCCAGGATATGGTATGGCAGTTGCGCAAGCTCAGCATGTTGTCAGAGAACTAGGAGAGCTTCTTGAGGCAAATGGTACTGAAGTAAGATATGGAATTCATCCAGTTGCTGGAAGAATGCCAGGTCATATGAATGTTTTGCTTGCAGAAGCAAACGTACCTTATGATGTTTTAGTTGAACCAGAAGATGTAAATCCATCTATGGATACTGTTGATGTTGCTGTAGTAATTGGAGCAAATGACGTAGTAAATCCATCTGCAACAGAAGAACCAGGAAGTCCAATTTACGGAATGCCTATAATCGAGGTTCACAATGCAAGGACAGTTTTTGTTCTAAAAAGATCAATGTCATCTGGTTTTGCAGGTGTGCAAAATCCTTTGTTTTTCAAAGAAAATACCAGAATGTTATTTGGTGACGCAAAGGAGTCAATTGGCGGCTTAGTTACTGAATTTAAAGAGTAATTTCACTTATAAATATGTTAAAATATTACCCTATTAGGGTTATAAAATTTGTGCATAAAACAAGGGTTTTCCGAGCTATAAAATGAATGATTTCGCTAAAGAAATTATATCTGTAAATATTGAAGATGAACTTAAGCAATCTTACTTAAGTTATGCTTTAAGCGTTATTCATGGAAGGGCTCTTCCCGACATAAGAGATGGCTTAAAACCAGTCCATAGAAGAATTTTATACGCAATGTATGATCTTAAAAATTTCTATAATAGACCTTATAAAAAATCTGCAAGAGTTGTTGGAGATGTCATTGGAAAATATCATCCACATGGAGACTCTGCTGTTTACGATGCAATGGTCAGAATGGCTCAAGATTTTTCAATGAGATATCCGATAGTTGAGGGTCAAGGAAATTTTGGATCAATTGATGGCGATCCTCCTGCCGCAATGCGTTATACAGAAGTAAGAATGTCTAAAATTACAGATCAAATGTTAGGTGATATAGAAAAGGAGACTGTTTCTTTTTCACCAAACTATGATGGTAGTGAAGATATTCCAGACGTCCTGCCAACAAAAATTCCAAATTTACTTGTAAACGGCTCTTCTGGAATTGCAGTTGGCATGGCAACAAATATTCCTCCACATAATTTAAACGAAGTTTTAAATGGATGTATCAATTTAATCAATAATCCAAAAATCTCAATTGATGAATTGATCAAGGATATTTCTGGTCCAGACTTTCCAACAGGTGGAACTATAGACGGAAAAGCTGGAATATATGAGGCTTATAAAACAGGCAGAGGAATAATTCATATTAGGTCTAATACCTCTATTGAAGAGGACAAATCTGGCAAACAAAGTTTAATCATAAATGAGATACCTTTTATGGTTAATAAAGCAAAGATGTTAGAAAAAATTGCTGAGTTAGTTAAGGAAAAGAAAATAGAGGGGATAACTGAAATTAGGGATGAGTCAGATAAGGATGGATTAAGAGTAGTAATTGAAGTTAGAAAAGGTGATTCGGTTGATGTTCTAGAAAATAACCTTTTTGCTCAAACTCAACTTGAACAATCTTTTGGAATTAACTTCACTGTTCTATCAGAAGGCCAGCCAAAAGAAGTTAATTTGAAAGAAATGCTTCAAGCATTTGTTAAGCATAGAAAAGATATTATTACAAAAAGGACTAAGTATGATCTTCGAAAAGCCAAGGATAGGGGTCATGTTGTTGAAGGCTTGATGGTTGCAATTGCAAATATCGATCAAATAATTTCAATAATCAAAAAATCAAAAGATCCAAAGATAGCTGCCAAAGAACTTTGTAAAAAAGTATGGAAATCTGGTCCAGTTGAAGCAATTCTTAAAAAGGTTGGAAGTGACGCATGTAAACCAAAAGGATTAAGTAAGGATCTTGGACTCAAAGGTAAAAAATATAAACTTTCTGAAGACCAGGCAAAAGCAATTCTCGAGCTAAGGCTTGGAAGATTGACTGGTTTGGAGCAAGATAATTTAAGCAAAGAATTTTCAGAAATCGTTGAAAAGATTCTTGGTCTTCAAAAAATTCTCGATGATAAGCAAACACTGATCGATTTGATGATAGGAGAGCTTGAAGAAATTAAAGAAAATTTTGGTGATGAAAGAAGGACATTAATTAATGACACCAGAAGAGGTATTACAAATGAGGATCTTATTCCAGAAGAAACAAGGGTGCTTACAGTTTCAAGAAGTGGTTATGCTAAAACTCAACCTCTCGATGAATATAGAGAACAAAGAAGAGGAGGACAAGGCAAGGCGGCTGCATCTGTAAAAGAAGAAGATTTAATTCAAAATCTTTATGTTTTGAGTAGTCATGTTCAAATTTTATGCTTCACAACAAAAGGAAAGGTATTCTGGCTTAAAGTTTACGAGATACCTGTTGCATCTAGAACTTCAAAAGGAAGACCTTTAGTAAACATGCTTAATTTAGATGATGATGAAAGGGTGAGCGATATCTTGCCGGTTGAAGAATTTTCTGAAGATAAATTTATTTTTATGGCAACAAGAAAAGGTATAACAAAGAAAACTAGCTTAAGCCTTTTTGCAAGAAAGTGGAAATCAGGAATTAAGGCTATAAATCTTGATGATGATGATAGATTAATTGGGACTGCAATAACTGATGGAAAAAAAGAAATTTTATTGGCCTCATCCGCAGGAAAACTGATTAGATTTAATGAGTCTAAAGTTAGGCCTATGGGAAGAACCGCAAGAGGTGTGAAAGGCATGAAATTAAAAAAAGATCAAAGACTAATTTCGTTAAATGTTGCTGATCCATCAAAAACTATTCTGTGTGTGTCAGAAAATGGTTATGGCAAAAAGACTGAACTTGAAGATTTCCCAACACATAACAGAGGTGGACAAGGTGTCATTTCTATAAAAACAAGCGAGAGAAACGGAATGATGGTTGCGGCAGCATTAGTTGAGGAAGAAGATGGAATAATGTTGATAAGTGATAAAGGTACTATGATTAGAACGAATGTTTCCCAAGTTCCAACATTAAGCAGAAATACCCAAGGAGTAAAAATCATTACTCCAAAAGAAGAAGAAAAACTTATTGAGTGTGTAACAATACCTCAAGAAGAAGATCAAGATTAAATAGTAATGAGAAAATGGAATTTCTGTGCTGGTCCTGCAGTAATTTCTGAAGAGGTTTTAGAAGAAGTTAAATCTGAGTTATTAGAATATAACAACTCTGGAACTTCCATAATGGAAGTAAGCCACAGGTCAAGGTTATATTCCTCAGTTGCTGCAGAGGCAAAACAAGACTTAATTGATATTTTAAATATACCCAAAAATTATGATGTTTTATTCCTCCAAGGAGGTGCAACACATCAATTTTCAATGGTTCCATATAATTTTGGTAACAGTTCAGGTGAGGCAGATTACATTTTGTCGGGCTCATGGTCAAAAAAAGCAATTTCTGAAGCATCAAAGATAATAAAAGTGAATACAATTGCATCATCTGAAGCTAAAAATTACTCTTATGCCCCTGATCCAAAAACTTGGAAGATATCAGAAAAATCTGCATATGTTCATTATTGTCCAAATGAGACGATTCAGGGAGTAGCAATTCATGAAGCACCTAATGTAAATAAACCTATTATTTCAGATGCATCTTCAGTAATTTTGAGTGAGCCTCTAGATGTTAGTAAATTCTCATTAATATACGCAGGTGCTCAAAAGAATATTGGACCTGCTGGCTTAACAATAGTAATTATTGATAGAGACTTCATGGAATTGGGAAATCAAAAAATTCCAAATATTCTGAAATATTCTGAACATTCAATTGCAGAATCAATGTTAAATACACCTCCTACATTTGCATGGTATATGGCCGGAAAAGTTTTTAAATGGATAAAAAAGAAAGGAGGACTTGAATTTTTTAAACAACAAAATTATTCAAAATCATCAAAATTATATGAATATATTGATAGTTCAGATTTTTATTCAAATAATATAGATATTGAAAATAGATCAATTATGAATGTTACATTTTTTCTTGAAAATGATGAATTAGATTCTCCATTCTTATTACATGCCGAAGAAAATGGCCTTTTAAACTTAAAAGGACATAGATCAGTTGGAGGAATGAGAGCCAGCATATATAATGCAATGCCTCTAGAGGGGGTTGAGGAACTTATAAAGTATATGAAATACTTTGAGTCAAAATATGGTTAACAAAAATGACAGATAAGAAATTAAAAAGTCACAGAGTCAAAATTGATAAAATAGACAAAGAAATTTATGCTCTTATTCAAAAAAGAGCTTCACATGCCGTAGCTATTGGAAAGATTAAATCAAAAGTAAGTCCTAAAGAGTCATTTTATAAACCCGATAGAGAGACAAAAATTTTACGAAATATTTTAAATGCAAATAAAAAAGGACTATTACCAGATTCTAAGATTAGAGCCATTTATAAAGAATTAATTTCTGGCTGTCTGTCTCTTGAAGAAATTTTAAAAGTTGCATATCTTGGACCTGAGGCAACTCATTCAGAGGCAGCTGTTCATAATCAATTTGGCTCTCAGGCTCTAAGAATACCTACATCAACTATTGATGATGTGTTTTATCAGGTAATAAATGATGATGTAAATTTAGGGGTTGTTCCAGTAGAAAATTCATCGGAGGGAGTTATAAATACTACTCTAAACTGTCTTGCAGACAGTAAAGACATAAATATTATTGGAGAAATATATTTAAATATTGATCATCAATTAGCAGCAGGAAATAAATTTAAAATTGAACAAGCTTTCGCTATTGCATCTCATCCTCAGGCATTAGGACAATGCTCAAAATGGATTGAAAGAAATTTAGGAAACATAAAAAGACTTGAAATGCCAAGCTCAGCAGTCGCTGCGAAATATGCAAAAGAGAATAAAAATATTTTATGTATCGTGAATTCAATGGCATTAAACAAGTATAAACTGAAGTTAATCAACAAAAATATTCAGGATTACTCAGAAAATAAAACTAGATTCCTAGTAATAGGTAAAAATAAAGTTGAAAAAACAGGCAAAGATAAGAGCTCTTTTTTAATCCAAACTCCAAATAGACCTGGCTCCTTAATGTCAGTTCTAAAACCTTTTGAAAAAAGAAAAATCAATTTAAGTAAGATTGAGACACGCCCATCAAGAGGAAATATAAATTCTCATGATTTCTTTGTTGATTGTGAAGGACATATTAAAGACCAAAAATTACGTCTAGCTATAAAAGAAATTATTGATACTGGAGCTATAGTAAGAAATTTTGGTTCATATCCTGAATATATATGAATTTAAACGTTGAAAAAATTCTAATAATTGGCCTTGGTATGATTGGCTCGTCAATTGCTCTGGCTTCAAAATCTAAAGGTATAAAAGTTTATGGATTTGATAAATTAAATAACTCCATAAAAGAGGCTTTAGAAAAAAATATAATTGACTCAAAAGTTGAGTGTATTGAAGATATAAATTCAAAAGATTTTCTTAAAATAATTGATTTAATAATTGTTGCTGTGCCTCCAAAACAAACATTAGATGTTTTAAACAACTTAAAGGATATTTGGAATACGGATGTAACCATTACTGATACATCAAGTGTAAAAAACCATATTAAATTGAACGATGTGTCAAATATTGTTCTATCTCATCCAATTGCTGGCTCTGATCAATCAGGAATTTCTGCAGCTGATGGAGATCTTTTCAAAAATAAAAAAAATGTTTTATGTGATCCTTTTAATAGTAAAAATGGCCATTTTGAAAAAGTTGATAATTTTTGGAAAAATGCACTACAAATGAGGACATCATCAATGAGTGTTGCTGAGCATGATTTAATATTTGCAATGACAAGCCATCTTCCACACTTAGTTTCATATGCACTAATTGATTCAATTAGATTATCTAATCATGACGTAGATGATAATGCTGGAGGTGGGTTGAAAGAGTTTTTAAGACTAAGTGGGTCAAATTCAGAGATGTGGCGTGATATTTTCATGCTTAATAGAGTTGATTTGATTAAAGCGCTTGCTGGAATGCAAGTCTCTTTAAACAATCTTTTAGAATTGATTACTGAGACCAAGCAAATCCCAGATGTATTTTCTCATCTCGAACTATTAAACAAAGAACTTGACGAAATTAAATCTTTCAAAGAAGACAAGTTTTGAATTTAACTTCATACAAAACAAAATCTTTGCATGGAGAAGTTGACTGTCCAGGTGATAAATCAGTATCTCAAAGAATTGTAATTATTGGATCATTAATTAATTGTGATATGCATGTAAATGGATTTTTAAATGCTCAAGATCCAATTTCAACCGTTAATGCACTTAATTCTATTGGATCTTCAATATCTATAAATGAAAACAAAGTTACTTTAAAGAAACGAGAAGTTATGTTCAAGGATCCTCAACAAGAATTAAATCTTGGTAACTCAGGTACTGGTGCAAGATTGTTGTTAGGTCTGATTTCTGGCCTTGGCTTAAGATTAACAATGAGGGGAGATTCGTCGCTTGAAAAAAGACCAATGAGTAGAGTGATTAAACCACTTGAGATGATGGGAGCTAAGTTAAGCAGTGATTCAGGCACACTTCCTATAAGAACACTAGGCTCAAAAATTATAAATAATTTTGAATATAAAATGCCAATTGCCAGTGCTCAAGTTAAATCATGCTTATTATTAGCTGCACTGTCATCTCAGAAAAATATAAAAATAACTGAACCAAAAATAACAAGAGATCATACTGAAAGGATGATTGAGTTTTTTGGTGGAGAGATTCTGTATGAAAATAATCAAAATTCAAAAACAATTCAGCTCAACTACTCTGAACTAGAACCAAAAAATTCGTTTGATGTTCCTGGTGATTTTTCATCTGCAGCTTTTATTATTGTTGCAACGATTATTTCTAAAGGCTCTGAAGTTGTTATAAAAAATGTTGGCTTAAATGAATCTAGAAAAGGATTATTAGATGTTTTGATATTAATGGGAGCAAATCTTGAAATTAAAAATAAGAAAAAAGCTTCAAATGAGATTGTTGGTGACATT
>ENA-OSEY01002460-OSEY01002460.1-marine-metagenome-genome-assembly--contig:-NODE-2460-length-11969-cov-28.880508_pt1 | contig 11969 bp, 12 predicted proteins | sample MGYA00248465_ERZ534230 | MGnify/ENA primary metagenome ERZ534230 (study PRJEB26409, sample SAMN06344110) | marine metagenome | isolation source: Sea water from surface | place: Atlantic Ocean:Southern... | reverse complement strand
TGAATGAATATTAGCAATTTCAATTATTTTTTTTGTAATCGTAAAAAAATCACTAGATTCTAAGTTTATATTTGCTAAAGGGTCTCTTTTGTGGGCATCAAAACCAGCAGAAATTAAAATAACTTCTGGTTTAAATTTTTCTACAGGAGTTAAAACTTTTTTTTCGAAAGTATCGATAAATTCTTCACTTTTTATACCAGCTTTTAAAGTAGCGTTATAAATATTACCTACACCTGTTTCATTTTCAGCTCCAGTTCCAGGAAATAATGGAAATTCATGAGAAGATCCATAAGCAACAGACTTATCTTTATAAAATATTTCTTGGGTTCCATTGCCATGGTGAACATCAAAGTCAATAATGGCTACTTTTCCTATATCATATTTTTTTTGTAAATATCTTGCTGCAACTGCTACATTATTTATGAAACAAAAGCCGTTAGCACGAACAGTTTCTGCATGATGTCCTGGGGGTCTAACTGCGCAAAAAACTCGCTCATTATTCTTAATTAAATCATCACAAGCAGCAATACCAGAGCCGCAAGATCTTAAAATTGCATTCTCACTATTCGGACATAACATTGTATCTGCGTATGGCTCCTTCTCAACACCAATAATTCCTTCTTTTGGAATATTAGCAAATATCTGTTCAATATGTTTCTTAGGATGCACTAATGAAACTATTTCTAAATCCACCTTAGGAGCCTCTTTAAACTCTACTTTTAAATCGGATGATTTAATAGATTTTAGAATGCTATCTAATCTTTCTTTTCTCTCTGGATGACCTTGTCCATTAAATTTTAGTAAACAATCTGGATGACTGTATACAATCATCTTAAATTTTTAATTTTTCCGCCGTCTATTGAAAAGTTTTTAAAATTTGAATTTTTATCTTTAATCAGTTTATAAACTAAATTTGCGACTTCTTCAGGTTTTGTAGGTCTTTTTATTTTCTCAATTTTGCACCTTTGTTTTAAAATTTGTTTAACGCTTCTTTTAAATATTTTTGCGTCTGTTTGTAGAAGTTTTTCTAGTCTGCTTGTTAAAGTCATACCTGGATGAATTATCGATACAGAAACTTTATCAATTTTACCTTGCATAGCTAAAGCTTTTGAAAAATTATTTAACGCTGAATTAACAGCGCCGCCTATCATAAATGTATTTGAAGGATTTCTAGCGGCCCCTCCTCCAATATTAATAACTTTTCCTTTGCTTCTTTTGAGGGCAGGCCAAAAAGCTCTGCTTAATCTTACTGCAGCTTTAAATTTTAAATTAAATCCATCTTCCCAGATATTGTCATTCAAATTTAAAAATTTTCCTCCCTTTGTTGCCCCTGCTACATTTATGAGGTAATCCAATTTTTTAATTTTTTTAGCAATTGAATTGCATGCAGATAATGATCTCAAGTCTTTAGAAATAATTAAAGAATTTTTAGGAAATTTTAAATTCTTTTGAAAACTTTTTAATTTACTTTTTGATCTTGAAACTAAAATAACTTTAATTTTTTTATCATTAAGCTTATCAGCTATTGCTGCTCCGATGCCTTGGCTAGCCCCTGTGATTAATGCTGTTTTCATAAGATCTTAATATTAATATCTCTTAAATTTTCGTAAGTCACAATAATTTTGTCTTTCATATTAATTTTGTATGGTTGAGTCAAAGAACCGCAAAGTAGATAATCTCCTTTTTTAAAGCTTATATTTTTATCTTTAAACTCATCAACAAAAGCCTTTAATGAGTCTCTAGGATCTATTCTCTTTGTTCCAGTGAAATAAGGTTCAGTAACTTTGTCGTTGATTTTTAATCTAATCTTAATTTTATTAACGTCTGTAGTTTGCCAATTCCTTATCTCTTGTCCTATAATAATCTTACCTCCATTTCCATGATCAGAAATTCCAAGATACATTTGAACTAGTTTATCAAATTTATTTTTTGAACTTTGTACATATCTAGAAGATGTAATATCAATAGCTGTATATAATTTAAAATTATCTATCTTGTTTAGTAATTCGTCATCAATTTTTACATCTTGATCAATTTCAAATGCATATTCACATTCCAAGTTGGAGTAAGGGATTTCTGAATATTTAATCGAGCAATTAGAAGGTAAAATAGTTTCTTTAAAAATTTTACCTGGAACAGGCCCATCAAAGCCTTCCTCTTTTTGAACTTCTTTTGCGACTGCCCCTATTTTCCAACCTACTGTTTTTTTATCCAATTCTTCATAAAATAAATTTAAAGCTTTGTATGCTTCATCTCGATTTTTTGGAATTTCATTTTCACTGAACCCATTTAGATCAACTAAAGTTTTCTTCATCCATGCGTTTGCTAGTTCTGTACCCAACTTGTTCATAATAAAAATTATATTTAATTGATAAACTTCTTTAAATGATATTAATAGATTATGGAATTAACAATCGAAAAAGCCAAGTTTCATCAAATTTCCTTAAAACAAGTAAGCGAAGCTTTAAAAAAAGGTTTATCAAAAAACTATATTGAAGTTGATGTTTCAATTGTTGAATGTCCTGATCTAAGAAAGTGGGATTGCCCTGCTGAAGGTATAAGTGGAAACCAAAGAATTATAGATGTTGGAGGTGAACCATACATGCACGATAAAAGGTTCATAGGTACTGAATTTGATTATGAAGAAATAGCAAAAAGAATAGGCTCAGAAAAATCATATGCTTTAGGTGCGGGATCAGGAGCTATGTCGTGCTTAGAGGGTCACTGTGGAGAGCTTATCATTAATGAGAATTTAATTACTAATGAGTCAAAATCAATAATTGCTCAAATTGATGAAAATAAAAAATGTAAATCAACTTCTTACAATCACCGAAAGCATGGCGGACTAGGAAATATCTATTACTCTGAGGGGAAAAAAGGAGATGTTATAAAAATTAAAATTAAAGGAAGGTCAGGTGAGCAAGGCTCTTTACCTCAATCTATGAGAACTGCACTAATTGAAAATTTACAAACAAACTTTAGTGTTGCGCTGGGTGGTGTGTTTAGGATCTTAAATGGTAAGATTAAATCCCATGTCCAACCAGACTATGCAGATATAAAACACGAATATTATGATCCAAAACAAATGAAATGTGTTAAGGATTTTTTACAATTTTACGAACCTATAGGGCCACATTTTCAATGCTATTCAGTTTTATGGACTAATGATCCCTCTGGAGGAAAATTAGATTTAAGGGAGTCAGGCGAACATACACATTTTCACTCTTATAAAGGTGCTCAAGATGCCGGCCACTATCATTTTGATGTTACCCCTAATGAAATTGAATACGAATGCTATTTCAATATCGCCGAAGAAGTTCATAGAGTAAACAATATTTACAAGGAATTGAAAAATACTAATTAGTTTGATTAAATATAAATATGAAAAATATTTATACTTGGGCGGCTAATCCTGCAAAAAGAACTGTCACTGTAGGTGATATTATTGAAGCTAAAGGAAAAAAAATTCTTACACAAGTAACTGCAAATAATTCATTAGAGGCAAAAGCAGCTGAAGAAGCAGGTTTTGACATGATAATAGGAAGTGCTTCAAATGTTAAGAAGGTTCGGGAAGGATCCAAGTCTCTTTTTTATACGGCAGCACTCGAACTACATAATTATCCTACAGCCGAGGATGTGTTACGTGGAGCCTTTAAAGCTTTAGAGAATGGTGCTGATGCGGTTATGACTGCCAGAAGTATGGATGTTGTTTCTATGCTTGCAAAAGAAGATGTTCCAGTTATGGGTCATTTAGGTTTGGTTCCTAGAAAATCTACATGGATTGGTGGCTTAAGAGCTGTAGGTAAAACTGCTGATGAAGCATACGAACTATTTAAAAAATTTAAACGTTTAGAGGATGCTGGGGCCTTTTCAGCCGAATGTGAAGTTATTCCTGAAAATATTATGGGGGAAATATCAAAAAGGACGAGTATTGTAACTGTATCTCTAGGATCTGGAAAAAAAGCTGATGTTATGTATCTATTCATGAATGATATCTGTGGAGAGCAAGAAAAGTCCCCTAGACATGCAAAAGCTTATACAAATTTAAAAAAGATGAAAGATGAAATTGAAATCGAAAGAGTTAAAGCCTTAAAAGCATTTATCAAAGATAGTTTAGAGGGGAAATTTCCTGGGCCTGAAAATTCAGTAAATGTTAGTGAAGAAATTCTAGAAAATTTTAAAAAGAAACTTTAATCTTTTTTAATAGGAATAGTTGGGTGTCTTGCTGTTGAAGTAACAATGTTTTTCTTTAATTTTACTTCTCTCAAAACGATATATACACCTGCTGCAATTATTATTAAATTTCCTATATAATTATTAATTGTAGGTATCTCATTAAAAACAACGTAACCCAAAAATACACCTGCAAAAATTTGAGTATATAAAATTGATCCAAAAATCGCTCCAGGCAAGTGTCTAGCGGCATTGATGACAAATATCATGGCTGTTCCCCTAGAAATTCCAGAAATAGCGTTCAACACTAAATCATTAAAAGTCATCTCTTTGAAAACAAAGAATACAAATATCCCAGAGAACAATATCATAAAAATTTTTCCGAATATTAAAAATGAGAACAAACTCTCTTCATAACCATATTTTCTTACTATTAAATAACTTGCAGACGCAAAAATTGGGCACAACAAAGCTACAAACACGTAACTGTTAATTTCGGCTCCAAAAGGATTAATAGAAATAAGTGTTCCGATAAAACCAATTACTATAGCAGTAAATCTTTTCCATCTAACAACTTCACCTAAAAATAAAACCGATCCGATGGTTATTAATAATGGTATTAAAAATACAATACTGTACATAGTAACCATTGGTAATAAATAGAATCCTGTGTAGGCAAAAAAAACGGCTAATACCATCGTTAAAGTTCTAAAAAAATGAATTTTTAAATTAGCACCCTTTAATTCTTTCCAGCCATCGAGGGTTTGGGTGTACAAAATAATAGGTATAAGAGCAAACAAGGAGTTAACGAAAATTATCTGTATTATGTCGTAATCTTCAGCAATATATTTTACTATTGCGTCTTGAGTTACAAATAAAAAATACCCGAGGCAAGCTAGAAAAAATTCGGGAAGATAATTCTTCTCCGATAATTTTGAATTCATTAAATAATATTAGGTAAATCTCTTTCAGATCCTTTGAAAGTAGGAAGGGGATATTTATAAGACCATTTTCTTGGAATGCATTTTACTTTAGCTTCTTCCCATAAAGCAATCCATTGCTTATAGTTTTGTATTTTAATTTTATTTTTATTTTTGCTTCTAATAATAAAATTAGGTAATGGGTCTCTTCCTGAAGGTTGACCAGCTTTGTTAAACCTTAAATCCATACTTATTCTAAAATTTTTAGATTTGTTTGGAAGTGAACAATGGAGTAGATATTTATTTAATAATATTATATCTCCAACATCTGCTTCAAGAGCAACTGTTGGCAATTTATCAATAATCTCTTTACCTTTTATTTCTACCTGCCCTTTGCTGCCTGTAACATGATTAACTAATCCATATTTGTGACTTTCTTTTACAGCAAGCATACAGCCATTTTCAATTCTTGTTTTAGTAAAAGGTATCCAACATGTTACTAATTCAGTGCCTTTCTGTCCTTTTTTATTCATTACGCCGGCATCTTGATGCCATGGAGTTCTGCCAACTAAACCATCATGAATATTTTTACTTAAAATTCTTTTTTCAGGTTGTTTTATTCTTGAATTCTGGCAAGGATTAGAAGATATCTCGGGTCCTAGAATTTTTTCAATCTTATCTAAAATCTTTTTATTTTTAATTAAATTCCATATTGATTGACTTGCAAAAAAATCACTGTTGGCATTTATATTGTTCTGAGCAAGTCTTATATTAAAATATTGATCTAATTCAGAAATTCTTAACCCTACTAAGTAAGAATATTTTCTTTTAAAATTATATTTTAAAACTTTAACTTTATCTTTCTTTGGTACAAATCTATGGACAAGTCTGTCCATAATAAATGCCATATCATTTAAAACTGGTTCTAAATCTTCTTTATAATCTAATACGCCTTTAAGTCTTATAAAGCCTTGTTTGTTAAAGATTTTTTTTATATTTTGGACCATTGAATTGATCAATAAATTAAAACATTACCAAATTCGATTTAAACTGCAAGGGCCTTTCTCATTTCTTCATCGTCCATTTTTTTACCTAAATATGCTTCGATTACAGCATTATCATCTTTAACTTGAGCTGGAGTACCCTCCGCAATTTTCTGGCCATGGTCAAAAACAGTTACTGAATTACAAGTATCCATTACGACTTTTAAAATATGCTCTATAATAATAAGAGTAAGGCCATATTTTTCTTTCAGCTGCATAATAATTTTCATTAGATTATCTACATTGACTGGAGATAAACCTGCGGCTGGTTCGTCTAACATTAATAATTTTGGTTTCATAGCGATTGCTCTTGCTAAAACTAATAATCTTCTCTGACCTCCAGAAAGCTCACTAGCATTTAGCTCTGCATAGTCTGCTAATCCTACAAAAGAAAGGAGTTCCATCATTTCCTCTTTGATAGCTCTTTCTTGATCCCAGATTTTTTTTCTTCCTATAACTGCATCGAAAAACTTGTAAGGAACTCTAGTATGATACCCTGACATAACATTATCTATAACTGTCATATCTTGATAAAGTCTTAGTAATTGGAACGTTCTTGATAAACCATAACTAGCAATCTCATGTGGAGGTGTAAAAGTAATATCATGACCATCAAACTCAATATAGCTTCCAGGATCGCTATCATAGATTCCTGAAACTAAATTAAAAAATGTACTTTTACCTGAGCCATTGGGTCCAATTATTCCTCTAATTTCATTTTTTGGAAGTTCAAAATCAACTTTATTAATAGCTTTCAAACCACCAAATGATTTAGATAATTGTTTAGTTTTTAAAATCATGTTGTTTTTTCTGTTCCAGTTTTCTTTTTAAATCTCTTTTCTAAGAAATATCTGTCAATAAAACCGCCTAAACCCTTAGGCATAAATAAAATAGTTAATACAATTGTTAAACCAAATATTAAAAGCTGATATTTATATAATGGTCTAGTTAAGTCATAAACAATTGTAATGACTATAGCGCCAATAATTCCACCCCAAATATGACCGAGACCTCCTAGGACAACCATAGCTAAGAAGGTTACCATTTCTATAACTGTGTAATTATTAGGATGAATGTATCCTGGAGGCATGTGAGCATAAACTGCACCTGCCGCACCAGCAAACATAGCGCTAAGAATAAAAGCTAAGATCTTATATTTTTTTACATTAATTCCAGCGGCTGCAGCACAAATTGGATCCTCTCTGATAGACATAAACGCTCTTCCAACTCCAGATCTTAAAATACTGAATGAGAAGTATACCGCTATAATCATTATTGTCATTGAGATGAAATAATATCTATCTGGGGAGTCGAAGTTGTAGCCCATTAAAGAAGGTGTTGGAATATCAGAAATACCAAATGTAGATCTAAAAAAGTTTCCGTTTTCAATAAATAATCTTATTGCCTCACCTCCACCTAATGTCGCTAAGGCTAAATAAGGACCTTCCAATCTAAAAGATGGAATTCCCATTGCTACTCCAAAAAATGCAGTAACTATTATAGCTATGGGTAAAGTTGCCCAAAAACCAAGTCCTAAATATAAAAACAATGTTCCAGCGGTATAAGAACCTACTGCAAATAAACCAACGTGTCCTACTGTAACTTGACCGCAATAACCCTTAACAATGTTTAGTCCTGCGGCAACCACAATGTTCACAAATATTAAAGTAGCTAAATGTGATTGATAAACATCCGTGAAAACTACTGACGGTACAAAAGCTAAGATGACGAAAGCTATAATAAAAGCAATAAAAGGATAATCTCTGATAATCGATTTAAATTTTTCCATTATCCAACTTCTCTCATTAAATAATCTGAGTCATGTGAAGATGTGAGCATTCTTTTGTTTGTTTTCTTAATTTTGGGTAAATAGCTAACGTTTTTATATCTCCATACAACAGGTTTACTTAAAGCATAACTTCCATAAATGAAAAATCTTTTCTTGCCTTTGATTTCTCTAAATAAAGATACACCATGGTAAGAGTTAGGTGTAGATTGGAAAAAAATTACACTCCCTTTTGACGGAGTAAATTCTTTAACTTTTGCTAGTTCAGAAATACCAGGAAATCTTTTAAAACTTTTTCTATATTTCATATCAGTTTTCTTTTTAAAAATTGATAAAGCTCCGCCATTTTTTTTTGGTATATCGTTTAAATAAATAAGAAAATTATAAAGTCTTGTTACATCATCTCTGTGCGGCCTTAACCTATATCCGCCCCTAGAAACAGAAAAATCTATGTCTAAATTTACATTCGGGTTTTTATAAGTTTTACCTAACATTTTCATTAATTCTTTTGAATTCATCAATTTTTTATTTGTAAATTTTTCCCGCAAAAATTTGCTAGGCAAGTATGCATTTGACCAACCATAATCCTTAAAAGTTTTTTTAAATCTATTTTCAACTTTTTTGTAAAAAGATTGGCTATTAAATTGTTTATATAATTTGTTAGATAATTTTGATTTTTTTAAATAATTTTTAAAATTACTTGACCCTTTGTTAATTCTATTTCTACCACCTTGTATTAAATCATCGAATGATTTTGCATTTCGAATTTCGTCTATAAGTTTTTCACAATCTTTTTTTGAAATAGCACCTTTGCCAACCATTACAGGAAAGTTGCTTTTTACTTTCTTCAATTTATTAACGTTTATCATTTTTGTGGTTTCCTTGAAAAAATGAGCGGTAGTTTTACCTACCGCTCACAATTTTTTTAACTATTATAAACCAGCGCTAGCATTAAATGTTACAGTACCAGCAACTTTTGTTTTAAAGTTTTTTCCACCTTTAGTGTACTCAATCATAACAGGAGTTCTGTTACCATCTCTACACTCAGGCGTTCCTGATTTACAGAAATTGATTGGACCAGAAGCTAAACCTCTAAAGTCAGTTGTCGCAGCAATTGCGTCTCTAACTTTATTTCTGTCAGCTGCTAGATCTCCAGTGAATTTAACTTTTTTAAGAGCTATCTCTAGAATATCTAGTAAGTCCATCATTTGTGAAAAGTCGTGACCAGGTACAACACCATATTTGTCTTTTACCATTTTCACAAATTTCTTAGCTACAGGTCTAGTGTCAGATGCAGCGAATGCAGCTGAGAAAGTTACACCTTTTGCAGCAGAACCAGCATTTATTGGTATCTCTACTTTAGAACCAATAGAAGCTGTTACTCTGTGAACAGATTTTGGTATTCCAACTTCATACGATTGTACAAGTCCTCTAACTGTTTCATCCAATAAAGCTGAAATTACAAGAACTTCTGGATTAGTAGCTTTAGCTTTAGTTAAGTAACTTCTAAAGTCAGTTTCTTTTTCTCCAGATTGAACCATATAAGTTGGCTCAACGTTGTAGTTCTCTCTCATGTAATCAGCTAAAGATAATGCAAAATCTTTACCAGCAGCATCTGGACCATAGATATAAGCTATCTTAGTACCTTGATTTTCTGCAGTAAATTTACCTTGTACGATTTTGTAAAATCTTGATGATACAGGTACTCTAAAAATGTATTCACTACCTTTTTTAGTAATGTCAGCATTTGTTGAGTGAGGTATGATTTGTGGAACTTTAGCTTTAGCTGAAACAGGTACCATAGGTAATGTTACAGAACTACAGCTAGATCCAATTATAACGTGAACTTTATCTTGGTAAGCAAGTTTTGTTGCGTTTGCTACACCTTTTTCAGATTTACACTCATCGTTATAAAGTGTTAAGTCGATTTTTTGACCGTTGATAGTGCCTTCTTTATTCCACTTTGCAACAGTATCAGTAATTAACTCTCCGTGTTTATAACCAACATCTGATAGCATTCTAAAAGAAACACCAATTTTGATTGTTTCTGCTTGAGCTAAAGTTGTGATTACTAAACCTGCGGAAAAGACAATTGCTGAAAAAACAAATTTAAGTTTATTCATTATTTCCCCCATTTGTTATTTAATTGTTGCAGAGGCTATAAAATAATAGTTATAATGTCTATGACTAATAGTTACATTTTTGGTAAATCAGAAAAAAAAAATTGGAGGATGATTGCTTAAGATAGATCAACTTATTTCTGGATATGGCTCTGTACAAATTTTAAATGGAGCTAATATGAAAGTTGAAAAACAATCTATAGTTGCATTGCTCGGTGGTAATGGGACAGGCAAATCAACTATTCTTAGAGCTGCATCTGGATTAATTAGATCATGGAAAGGTACGATCGAATTTAATGGTGAGCAAATTCAAAACTTGCCTGCTCACGAAATAGTTGGAAAAGGATTAGTGCAAGTAACTCAAGGAAAGGATGTTTTCCCTGCAATGTCTGTCACTGAAAATTTAAAATTGGGCGGCTTTATTTTAAAAAGCAAACAACAACTGTCAGATAATTTAGAAAAAGTTTATAACTATTTTCCAAGATTAAATGAAAGAAAAGATCAGTTGGCTGCAACTTTATCAGGTGGTGAGTTACAAATGTTATGTATTGGAAGAGGATTAATGTCTAATCCTAAAATGATAATGCTAGACGAACCTAGTGCTGCTTTAGCGCCTCAAATTGTTTTAGATATTTTTAAAAATATTAATAGAATTAGACAAGATGGATTAACAGTTCTAGTCGTTGAACAAAATGTTAGGATGGCATTATTACTTGCTGATTACGGGTATGTAATTAAAGACGGTGTGATCAATGTTGAAGGCGATAGTAAGAAATTAATGTACGATGAAAGTGTAAAAGAGTCATATCTTGGAGGGACTAAAGCCAATGTTTAATAAACTGAGAATTGGAAAAAAAGGTGAAAATATCATATTCGGAACATTTGTGCTTCTCTATATCGGTTGGTGTGTGAATAGCCCCGATATGAATATTGAATCGCTCAAATCAGTTTTAACAATTGGTCTTTCTGTTGGTATTATTTATGGCTTAGTTGCGCTTGGAATTTCGTTAATCTACACAGGTCTAGATGTAGTTAATTTTTCTCACGGCGAATTTTTCATGATAGGTGCTTTTGCCGGTCTTACCATGTTTAATCTTTTGGGTAATCAAGATTGGATTTTTAATATATTTCCTGATGCTTATGGTTGGATAATTTATGTCGTTTGTTTATTTACAGCCTTTGTTTCAATGGGTTTATTTGGGGTTTTTATTGAAAGAGTTTTCTTAAGACCTCTAACAAAAAAAGGTGGTGGTTACACTGTAGCTGGAATGGGAATAATCATATGTGGATTTGGTCTTTCAGTAGTTTTAATAAACGTTGCTTATTTAATTTGGAATCCAGTAGCAAAACCTTTCCCTGCTGAATTAGGTTTGCCAATGGAAATTGGAGGACTATTTTTACCGATTACTTATATTTGGATGATTGTAGTTGGTTTATCTGTAGCTGCAGGTCTTTGGTTCTTTTTAAATAAAACAAAAATGGGATTAGGTATCAGAGCTGTAGCTTACTCCAAAGATGTTTCAAATCTGGTTGGAATAAATGTACCACTATACATATCAATTATTTTTGGTATTGCTTGTGCCATAGCAGGTATAGGAGGAACTTTAGTTGGTCCAACTTATCAAGTTGTTGTATTCATGGGTTATATCATTCTTATGAAAGCTTTCGCTGCTGCGGTCGTAGGTGGTTTTGGTAATCTGCCTGGTGCAATAGTTGGAGGTTTTACAGTTGGAATATTTGAAACAGCTTCTTCTTTTTATATTTCTGGAAGTCACAAAGATTTATACGCCTTTTTATTAATGATAGTTGTTTTAATGATCAAGCCAACAGGCTTCTTTGGTGTTCAAGTTAAAATGAAAGCTTAATGATAAAGAAAGATACAAAAGTTGCAGTATTAGGTGCTGGTGCTATGGGCTGTCTTTTCGGC
>ENA-OSEY01002459-OSEY01002459.1-marine-metagenome-genome-assembly--contig:-NODE-2459-length-11971-cov-4.196906_pt1 | contig 11971 bp, 11 predicted proteins | sample MGYA00248465_ERZ534230 | MGnify/ENA primary metagenome ERZ534230 (study PRJEB26409, sample SAMN06344110) | marine metagenome | isolation source: Sea water from surface | place: Atlantic Ocean:Southern... | reverse complement strand
ATAAATATTAATATCAGATATGTTTATGTTATTTTTATATTTCCTGCTTTGTATTGTTTTTCGAACTTTAAATATTTCATAAAAAGAAATAATCTTTATAAAGCTATTCTCAAAACCTTTATCTAATGGATATATAAGAATATCTACTATTTCCTGATCATCAAAAGACTCTGTAAAATTGCTTTTATTTGTTCTTAAAATAAACTCATCATTGTTAAATAAATTTTTAATATAGAAAATTAATTTTTCTTTATTCTTTTCATTATCTGCAACAAAAATTATCTTTTTTTTAGTTCTTTTTAAAACTATATTTTGTAAAATTCTAAATAATTGCTCATCTGAATTAACTTTTATATCCTTTTCTATATTATCAGTAGCTTTTAAATCATAATTATTTGATTTTTTTGAAATAAATTTATTAAACTCTATTTTCTTTATTAAATTTAATTGTTTTGAAAGTAGACTTTGATCTAAATATAATAATTCTGGTTTTATAGGTTGATTAATGCTTTCTATTTGGGTGCTAGCTAATTCCTTTTTTTCTGAGTAAGCATCTATAGTTTCCTTATAAAAAATTTCTAATTCATTCAATAAGTTATGCTCAAATATAAGATATTCTGGATTAAAAAAATCGAAAAAACTTATAAATTTCTTTTTGTAAAACAAGGGCATCCAATGTTCAATACCATCTAGTTTTTTATCTTCTTTCAATTGATGAATAAATAAGTCTTTATTTGAAGAAGGCCCAAAGTAATTTCTGTAGTTACTAATAAAATCATTTTTTGCAGTATCTGATAAAGGGGGCTCAATGTTTTGAAATATGCTTATTGAATGCTTTTCTTTTTTAGATATTTGAGACATAGGATCAAAAAGCTTTATACTCTCTAAAGTATCACCAAAAAAGTCTAACCTTACAGGAGCCTGTTCACCAACAGGCCAAATATCAATAATTCCTCCTCTAATTGCATATTCATTAGGTTCCAAAACTAAATTTACGTGGTTATATCCTCTTGAACTTAAAGTATTTATAGTATCTTTTAAATTATATTCCTTATTTTTTTCTAGATAAAAAATATTGCTAATTACTTCACCTTTGTTTGGCAATAACATAGTTAAGTTTTTAAAGTTAGTAATAATTATTTTATAATCATTTTTCTGGAATAAAATTTCCGTTAAAACCTTGAATCTTATATTAATATTATAATTGCTTGGAGATACATCACTATATGGAAAACAATCCCAACTAGGAAAAATTAAAATATTGTTTATGCCTGTTATGGCACTAAGTGTTTTTGCAAAAGGCTTTAAGTATTTATTATCACTTAGTGCAATCACAATTTTTTTTTTATTCTGAAGAATTTCAGATATTATAAAAGGAATAATCCCATCACTAGCATTATAAAAGTTAAAGGAATTATTTTTAAAATTTAGTTTAAAATTATTTTCTAAAACCTTCACTTTTTATATAATCTTCCAACAAATCTATTATTTCTTTAGAAATATCTTTAGGCCATTCATACTTATTTTTAATAATAAGCATTATTTTATCATCATTTACTGCATCTAAAAAATTTTCATAATGAGATAAGTTTTCTTTTTTAATTTTACCTTTATACTTATCAAAAAACTTACCTAAAAATAGATCTGCTTCCTTTGTCCCTCTATGCCAAGACCTATATTCTAATTTATTTAAATACTTTTTCATTAATATTTTATATAACAAGAGTATATGCAAAGTACATCAATAAAAAAAATATATTCAAATATAGATTCTATAATTTCAGGAGAAAAAACTAGAAAATCAATTAAAGAAAATATAGGAAATACATTAAAAGATTTAGTATTCTATATGCCTTATAAAATAGTAAGTGCTTATTATTGCAAAGCTTGGAATGATTTAGAAAATAAAAAAAAAGTTTTAATTAAAGTAAGAGTAAATAAACATTATTTTAGTTTTCCAAGGTCTAATATTCCCTACAGAATTAGTGTTATCTTTGATAATAAAACTATAAACTTAGTTTTTTTTTCTAAATATACTGGTTACCTTAAAAGTATATATAAAGAAGGAGAAGATATAACCATAAGTGGTACTTTGGCAACATATGGTAAAAAGTTTCAAATATTGCATCCCACTGTTGTTGATTTAAATACTATTAATCCAGAAACTAATACTATAAATACGTTATTTTATCGTCAGAAAGGAGGTTTGAAGTCTAGTATTATTCATAAATCTATTTTAAAAACTTTGCCTTTAATACCAGAAATAGAAGAATGGCATTCAAGATTTAAAGAAAGATATCCATTAATGCCATCTTGGAAAGAAGCTTTAAATAATATTCATTTGGGTAATGATAATAATATTTTAGAAGATAGTTCAATACACTTACTTAGATTAGCTTATGATGAAATATTAGCTAATCAGCTATCATTAGAAATAATAAGAAACAGCATTAATAAAGAAAAAAGTAATAATTATAATAAAGACAGTAAGAATATAATTAGTAAATTCATAAATTGCCTTGAATTTAATTTAACAATAGATCAAAGAAAAAATGTAGAAGAAATAATCAAAGATTTAAATTTTGATAATAAAATGTTGAGATTATTACATGGTGATGTTGGTAGTGGCAAAACAATTGTGGCTTTAATTTCTGCTCTACACGTTATTAATTCAGGTTATCAAGTAGCATTTTTGGCACCAACTGAAATACTTGCAATCCAACATTATAATTTTGTAAAAAAGAAGTTTAAACAATTAAATATTAATGTATTTCTTTTAACAGCATCTATTGATAACAAAAAACAAATTATTAATAAGATTAAAAGTGACGAAAAAAATTTAGTGATAGGAACTCACGCTTTGTTGCAAAAAAATATTATATTTAAAAATTTATCTTATGTAATCATTGATGAACAACATAGATTTGGAGTAAACCAAAGAATTAGTATTAGAAATAAAGGCAAAAAGGTAGATATGTTATTAATGTCTGCTACTCCTATTCCTAGAACTATGTTACTTGCGAACTTAGGTGATATTTCAGTTAGTACGGTTAAACAAAAACCATTTAATACTAAAATTAATACAATACTGAAATCTGATAGAAATATTAAAAAGGTCATAAGCTTCATAAAAGAAAAAATAAAGTATGGTAAGGTATTTTGGATTTGCCCTTATATTGATAGCAGTACTCAAGAAAATAATAGTTCTAGCATAGAAGAAAGATATAAAATTTTAAAAAGTTCATTTGATGAAGTTGGTTATCTTCATGGAAAACTCCCTATTGAAGAAAAGAACCAAGTTTTGAAACAATTTAAAGATGGAAAAATAAAATTATTAATTTCAACAGTTGTTATAGAAGTTGGTATTGATATACCTGATGCTAATATAATAATAATAGATCATGCAGATAGGTTTGGATTGGCACAAACTCACCAACTAAGAGGCAGAGTGGGAAGAGGAGAAAAAAATGGAACATGTATTCTATTATACAAAGAACCTTTAAGCGAAACTGCTAAAGAGAGACTAATTGTAATAAAAAACTCTTATGATGGCTTTGAACTATCTGAAAAAGATTTGATTATGAGGGGTGGAGGAGAGATTTTAGGTAAAAACCAATACGGCTATGAAGATTTTATTTTTTTTGATATTTCTATCCATCAAGACCTTTTAAAAATGGCTACATTAGAAGCTACTGACATCTTAAATAATGATCCTAATTTAGCTTCAGACAGAGGAAAAAAACTCATAGATTTGTTGTATCTTTTTGAAAAAAATAAAGCAATAGACTTTATTTCTGCGGGTTAACTTTTATTTTTTTTCTAATAGGAGGAGTAATAATGCCCCCTGAAATCACTAATTTCATTCCCTCTTCTATATTCATATCTAATCTAATAAGATCTTTCTTAGGAACAAATAACATAAAGCCAGAAGTAGGATTAGGAGTAGTAGGTAAAAATACATTTACACATGCGTTTTTGAGTTTATTTTTTACCTCCCCTTTAGTTTCTGAGGTTATGAACGCAATAGCCCATAAACCCTTTCTAGGATATTCAATTACAACCACTTCCCTAAAAGCTTTAGAAGAAGAACCTAATATTGTTTGAAATATTTGTTTTAGAGCATTGTAAATACTTCTAATTATTGGAAGTTTATTTATTAAGTTTTCTCCTATATTTACAAAAAATCTACCGAAAATTCCAGCAGTAAAAAACCCAATTACAATCAAAGAAAAAATAGCAACTACTAAACCAGTTCCCGGTATATCAAAAGGTAAATAGTTATCAGGGTTATACTTTTCAGGTACTAAATTTTTAACTTTACTATCAACAAAGTTAATAAATATAAAAGACAAGTAAATTGTTATGCCCAATGGAGCTGTTATCGCTAAACCAGTAAAAAAATATCTTCTAATTTTCAGGAAAATATTTTTCTTATAAGTGTTCTCATTTTTTGTTATTCTCATTATAAATTTATAGAATGTTAATGGCTAATAAAAAATATACAATAATATCATATTATAACTTTATAAAAATAAAAAATTTATTTAAATTTAAAAACATTCTAAATAAATTTACAAATGATTTGGATGTAAAAGGAATAATATTAATAGCTCCAGAAGGTTTAAATTTAAGTATATCCATATACTCTTCACAATATAATCTATTTATTAAGAGACTTAATACACTATTCAAAATTTTATATGATGATTTGAAAATATCTTATTCCAATAAGCATATTTTTAGAAAAATAAAAATTAAAATTAAAAAGGAAATATTAACTACAAGGATACAACATCAAATTAATATTGAAAAGCATGTTGGAGAATATGTAAGCCCAATAGAATGGGATAATTTTATAAAAAGACCTGATGTTTTGTTAATAGACACTAGAAATTTCTATGAAACAGAAATAGGAAGTTTTATCGAAGCAATAAATCCAAAAGCCAAAAATTTTACTGAATTACTTAATTGGCTTAATGAAAATATGCTTACCGAAGAGAATAAGAAAAAAAAGATTGCTATGTTTTGTACTGGTGGTATTAGATGTGAAAAGGCTACATCATATTTAAAACATAAAGGGCATAATGATGTTTATCACTTGGAAGGTGGTATTATCAAATACCTAGAAAAAACAGAAAATAAAAGTTCCTGGCATGGAGAATGCTTTGTTTTTGACAATAGAGTTTCTGTAGATAAAAAACTAAACAAGGGAAGCTACAAAATATGTTATGCTTGCAGAATGCCTTTAAGTAAAGATGATATTGATAATGAAAAATATATTAAAGGAGTATCATGTCATAAGTGTTATGGCAAAAAAAGTCAAACACAAATTGATAAGTATCAAATGCGAAATAAACAATTAGATAATATTAATGATTATGAATAACAATTCTAATTCAGATAAAGCTATACTGTACTCCTTTAGAAGATGTCCATTTGCAATGCGAGCAAGAGCAGCTATTTATTTTAGTAAAATTAAAGTTGAATTAAGAGAAGTTTTATTAAGAAACAAACCCTCTGAAATGCTAGATATTTCTTCAAAAGGAACAGTACCTGTTCTTGAACTAGAAGAAAATATATTAGATGAAAGCATAGATATAATGTTATGGGCATTAAATATTAACGATAGTGAAGATATATTATGTCCTTATAGAGAACAAAAAAATTTTGTATTAGACACTATTAAGATATTTGACCTAGAGTTTAAATATCATTTAGATCGTTATAAATACAGCAGTAGGTACGTTAATGAAAAAGATTTTCTGTCAAGAGAAAAACATAGAAATGAAGGTATTAAGCATCTCAAAACTCTACAAAATATATTACAAAAAAATAATTCTAAGTATTTGTATAAAAATAAAATTAGCTTTATGGACCTAGCATTATTCCCTCTTGTTAGACAATATAAAATAGCTGATGTTTATTTTTTTAATGAGAATATTGATTTAAAATTAGTAAATATATGGCTTGAAAATTTAATAAATGCTATGTTTTTCAAAAATATTATGTATAAATACGAAGTGTGGAATTCAGATGCCAATCCTGTTTATTTTGAAAATAGTTTGTAGTATTTATAAAAATGTCTAAAAAAAAAATAATCTTAGTTATTAATTGCCCTGATAAAGCTGGAATAATATCTTCTGTATCAACTTTCTTATTTAAAAATAAATTCAATATTTTAGAAAGCTCACAATATAAAGACTCTAAAAACAATCAATTTTTTATGAGAGTTTGTTTCACTAATTTAAATAATATAAAAATAATTTCTCTTAATAATTTAAAAAAAAAATTTTTAAATATTTCAAAAAAATATAATATGGAATTTAGTTTTTTTGATGTATCAAAAAAACAAAAAGTACTAGTTATGGTATCTAAGTTTGGACATTGTTTAAATAATATTCTTTATCAATGGAAAACAGGATCTTTAAACTGCGAAATACCAATAATAGTATCAAATCATTTAGATATGAAAGAAATAGTTAAGCCCTATGATATAAAATATAATTTACTCAAAGTGAATAAAAGTAATAAGCTAAAACAAGAAAAAAAGCTTTATGAATTAATTTTGAAAAATAAAATTGATTTAGTGGTACTAGCTAGATATATGCAAGTATTATCTCCTGATTTTTGTAAAAAATTAGAAGGAAAAATTATAAATATACACCATTCTTTTTTACCAAGTTTTAAAGGAGCTAGACCTTACAATCAAGCCTACCTTCGAGGCGTCAAAATAATAGGAGCAACAGCACACTATGTTACAGATGAACTTGATGAAGGGCAGATTATAGAACAAGACGTGGCCAGAGTAGATCACACTAAAACATTAGAAAACTTTATATCTATAGGTAGAGATATAGAGAGTCTAGTTCTTACCCGAGCAATAAGCTGGCACCTAGAGCACAGAATAATAATTAATGAAAACAGAACTGTCGTTTTTAATTAAATTAAATTAAATTATTCAGAGATTGTTTTTATGTCTTCAGCGGCCATTTTACCATTTTCTTGTTCTTTTATTTCATACTCAACTTTTTGGCCTTCCTGTAACTTAGTAATTCCAGAAGCTTTTACAGCAGAAATATGTACAAATATGTCTTGATCCTCAGCACCCTCTTGAGAAATGAAGCCATATCCTTTTTTATAATTGAACCATCTTACTTCGCCTTTAGCCATTATACACGTCTTTCTTTTATACAGATATTAAATATCATAGTTAATAATATATAAATATTAGTATAAATTTTTTATAATTCAAGATAATAATATAACTCTCAAAGTTATCAAACTTAGAGCTTTTTTTGTTACTAATAAATAGCAACTAGTATTATTGTCTTTTGTAAGCTTGCTTTAGCTCTAGCTTGTCTTGAAAAAACATAATTTACTTTTCAGTTATATATTTACTTTTTTACACTTATATATATTATCAATTTTTTCTTTTAAATTACTGTTTTTAAATATTTTTATGGTTTCAACTAATGAATATTTTGTAAAATTTATATTTAAATATTTTTCCAGGTAATCTTGTTCATTTTCAATAGTACTTGATCTAATTATATTAAGCTTATTAAAGGTACAGTTTATATTTTGTTCATTTTCTGTATCAAAATCACAAAAATCTTTCCATTTTTTTTTCACTGTCCTCATTAATAACTTTTTGTTAGTACTGTCAAATTTATAAAAAGCAGCCTTTTTAAAGTCTGGACTAATACAATTCATCATATAATTTTTACCTAACATTATATTAGGTATAAATAAAAATAATATTAATAAAAGAAATTTATTATGCATATTTTACCTTATTCAAAATTGGTGCGGTCGAGAGGACTTGAACCTCCAAGGAGTTTCCTCCACAACGACCTCAACGTTGCGCGTATACCAGTTCCGCCACGACCGCTCAATCTTTAATTATAATCAATTTTTTTGCTAGATTCAAATCTTCACTATTATTTATATTAAAGAATGGATCATATTTTTTTGTAGACCACTCTTCATATGATACTTTAAAATTAGAAGTAAAAGCATCAATTTTTCTTACTCCTTTATTAATATCTAATTCTAAATTTTTTTTAAGCTTGTTTTTCCAAAGTCCTATTGTCGGATGAATTCTATTTGCTGATTTAGCAAATACTACATCAGAATTATTTTTTAACATGTTTGAATATAATCTTTTACCTAAGTCTTTGGGTAAAAAAGGGGTATCTACAGGAACAATACAAACATAACCTTCTTCTCCATTTATATTATTTCCTTGATTAAGAGAGGCATGAATTCCAGCCAATGGTCCAATATTTTTTGAAAATTTATCATAAATAACTTCTACATTTAGTTTCACATTTGTTTCTTTATTGTTCACATTAACTGCTATATATGAGAATTGACTTTTTATTCTCTCATAGACGTGCTCTAATAATGTATTGTTGTTAAATTTATGATTTAATTTACCTTTACCATCCAGCCTAGTTCCTTTTCCTCCAGCTAAAATTATGCCTATAAGCCTTTCTTTATTATTAGTATTCACTTATCTATTAATCTTTCGTAACCTGACAGTACAGTATATTTTTTTCCTCTCAATCTACCTATCATTGTCAAATTTGATTTTTGAGCTAATTCTACTCCCCAAGCTGTAAATCCAGACCTAGAAGCCAATATAGGGACTTTCATCATAACTGTTTTAATTACCATTTCACTAGTTAATCTACCTGTAGTATAAAGTATTTTATCTTCTGAATTTATATTATTAAGAAACATATAACCTGCTAACTTATCTATAGCATTATGTCTTCCTACATCTTCAAAAAAATATAGTGGTTTTTCTTTTGAACATAAAACGCAACCATGTATAGCTCCTGATTTTAAATATAATGAAGGCGTTAAATTTATTGATTTGTATAATGCAAAAATTGCATCAACTTTAATTTTTTGTTTTAAATCTAATTTAATTTCACTTATCTGTTCTATTATATTATCAAATATTGTTCCATTAGCACAGCCAGATGTTTTAATTTTTCTTTCGTTGGAAATATCTATTAATGTTTCTTCAGATGATCTAACTACCACGGTATTTATGTCATCAACTACCTCTACTTTTTCTATTTTTGTATAATCTTTTATAATATTTTGGTTTACTAAATATCCAACAGCTAAATATTCAGGATAATCACCTACAGTCATTGCAGTAATAATATGGTTATCATTTAGATAGATTGTTAATGGTTTTTCTACAATAGAAAAAGTAGAGATCTTATTTCCTAGTTCGTCATAAGCTTCTATTTCTTTTATAAAAGGTGAATTTTCAGGATTTGGTTTAATAAAAATGAAAATTCACCTTTTTAATACAATTTACTTTAAAGTTCCAGGATGTGTATTTTCTACAAAATGCTTTGAATGAACTGGTTTCATTAATAAGTTTGAAAAGAAGGCTACAATTAATAAACCAGCCATTGCATACATAGTAGTATTATACAAACTAGGAGTAGGATCAACGGTACCAGATGGTGCAATCTCCATTAACTTAGATATAGTAACTGTTTTTGCTTTCACTAGTTGATCTAACTGCTCAATTGGTGCACCAAATTTATCTAAAAAAGCATTTGGATCAATTGACTCCATAAGTTTATTAAGAGAATTATTGTAAGATAAACTTCTTAACTGTGCTATTGCAACAGGACCAATAACACCAGCTGTACTCCACGCAGTTAAAAGTCTACCATGAATACCTCCTACATGCATTGTTCCAAAAATATCTGCTAAATATGCAGGTATAGTAGCAAAACCTCCACCATACATTGTGAAAATAATCATAGTAGCAGCATAAAACATTACTAAATACATGACCTTAGGATCTACACTTACTGCACTCGCAGTAAAAGGAATAGATAAGTAGAGCAGAGTTCCTAAAACAAAGAAGCAGTGATAAGTATTTTTTCTACCTATAAAATCTGATAAAGAAGCCCAAATTATTCTTCCACACATATTGAAAACACTTATCATCAAAACATATGTACCTGCAAAAGCAGCTGTTACTATGGATGCCAATTCTGAAGTAGGTGGTGCCGAACCAAAAATTTCAGACATCATTGTTTTAGCAACACCTATAACACCAATACCTGCAGACACATTAAAACATAAAACAATCCAAAGTTGATAAAATTGAGGAGTTTTTATTGCTTGATTAATATGCACATTATTTAGTGTTTTCATCTTTGCAGCAGACTCTGCTTCTGATGGGGGTTCGTATCCTTCAGGCTTCCATCCTTCGGCAGGCACTCTGTATTGAAAAGCCGCTATAATCATGATGATAAAATATACTATACCAAGCGTAAGAAAAGCCCCTGCTGCTCCTGTATTACCTGTACCTACAACATATACACCAGCATCTCCAGGTACTGCTAATTGAGCAGCTTCTGCAGCCGTAGCTACTACTACTTCAACTTTTTCCCCTGCTATTTCAGCAAATCTTCTTCCATTTTCTGTAATTAGACTAACAGCACCTTCTGTTCCTAAGTATTCAGGAGCTTTAGCATGCAAATCTAATAGAAACTTTTTAAGAGGAGCTCCTATCATAGCTCCGCCTCCAAAGCCCATTATTGCCATACCTGTAGCCATTCCTCTTCTATCAGGAAACCATCTAATTAGAGTTGATACAGGCGAGACGTAACCTAATCCTAAACCGCATCCTCCTAGCACACCATATCCCAAATAAATTAACCAGAGTTGATGAGTTAATATACCAAAACCACCTACTATAAAACCACCACCCCACAAACATGCAGCAGTTACACCTACACATCTTGGTCCCACATCTTCTAGCCATTTTCCAGCAATTGCGGCTGCTAAGCCTAGGCAGACTATAGAGACAGAAAATATCCAAATAACACTACTTAAACTCCAGTCATCAGCAGAACTTGAAACTACACCTAACTCCTTAATCAAAGCAGGATTAAAAATACTCCATGCATATACCGACCCTATACATAAATGGATTGCAATAGAGGCTGGAGGTATTCTCCATCTATTAAAATTTTTTGGCGCTACTATTCTATCCTTTAATAAAAATGAAAAAAAACCACCAGATTTGGTATTACTCATAAAAATCTCCCTTTTTAAGAAATTAGCATCTCATTAAGTTAAGTGCAACCGTAATTAGCAAGCTTCTATATTAGCTGCACAATATTTAAATTCAGGTATTTTTCCAAATGGATCAAGTTGAGGGTTAGTAAGCTTGTTTGCAGCCGCTTCTGAGAAGCAAAATGGTATAAAAATCATACCTTTAGGTAACTCTGTATCTTGCCTAACACTTAATTCAATCGAACCCCTTCTTGTTTTAACCTGTACTTTATTTCCAGGTTCTAGTTTTAGATTTTTCATATCTAACCTATTCATGTTAACAATTGCCTCTGGTTCGATGTTATCTAGTGTATTTGACCTTCTTGTCATAGCACCTGTATGCCAATGTTCTAAAAGTCTTCCAGTAGTTAAGACAAATGGGAAATTTTGATCTGGTAATTCATGAGGAGAAATTAAATCTGTTGGTACTATTTTTGCCAAACCTGAAGATGTTGGAAAGTTTTGTGAAAAAACTATTTCATTTCCTGGAAGATTTTTGTCATCACAGGGGTAAGTTACAGAGTCTTCTTTTTCAACTCTTTCCCAGCTAATATTATTAAGTGAAGGCATAACCTTACTCATTTCATTAAAAACTTCAGAAGCATGATTATAATTCCAGTCTAAACCAAGAGCTTTTCCTAAATCATTAATAATTTGAAGATCCTCTTTAGCCTCACCTGGAGGATTTATTACCTTTCTTCCCATTTGAACTTGTCTATTAGTATTAGTAAAAGTTCCATTTTTTTCTGCATGTGCAGAGGCTGGTAAAATAATATCAGCATACCATGCTGTTTCAGTCATAAATATATCTTGTACTACTAATGTATCTAACTTACACATTCCTTCTATTGTATGATTTTGATCAGGG
>ENA-OSEY01002458-OSEY01002458.1-marine-metagenome-genome-assembly--contig:-NODE-2458-length-11972-cov-2.181421_pt1 | contig 11972 bp, 12 predicted proteins | sample MGYA00248465_ERZ534230 | MGnify/ENA primary metagenome ERZ534230 (study PRJEB26409, sample SAMN06344110) | marine metagenome | isolation source: Sea water from surface | place: Atlantic Ocean:Southern... | reverse complement strand
CTTGTCTACCTGCAACCTGATTTTTTCAAATTCATCTGACTTTATAAATTTTGCATCAATACATTTTGACTCTAAAATTAATAGAGGGTCTTTCTTGAGATCATTATTTAGAGCTTTTTCATCCCTATATTTTCTTTGATCATCTGAACTTGAATGAGGAAGAAGGCGAACTACATGGGATATAATAATCGATGGGCCTTTACCTCTTCTAGCCCTTTGGACTGCCTCCTTAAAAGCTAAACTGGTTTCAAAGAAATCTGTCCCATCTACATTGTATCTTGATAGGTTACTATATCCAGATGTTATATCATAAATTGAACTAGCAGTCTGCTCAGATCTATGAGTTGAAATTGCATATTCATTATCTTGAATATGAAAAATCACTGGTGCCTTAGCATTGCTTGCCCAATTTAATGCTTCATGAAAATCACCCTGACTAGTGGTGCCCTCCCCAGCTGAAACATAAACAACCTCTTTGGTCTTCTCCATTTTACAAACCATAGCACAGCCTAAAGCTTGCAGAAACTGCGTGCCTGTTGGACTAGACTGGCTAACAATCCTAAGATCTTTATGCCCGTAGTGCTGAGGCATTTGTCTTCCACCAGAATTGGGGTCTGCAGCCTTGGCTAAAAAAGATAATAACTGTTCTCGGGCTGTCATTCCTAATCCGATACAATAGGCGCCATCTCTGTAATAGGGAAATGACCAATCCTCTCCTGGCTTAATCATCCCAGCGGCAGCTAGCTGAGCACCTTCATGCCCAGATGCACCAATATGGAAAAAGCTCTTACCCTGCTTGAGCAAGATGAGCATCTTATCATCTAACTTCCTTGAAAGGGCCATTTTTCGATACACCTCGATGATTTGTTTTTTTGTAAATCCGTTTAATCTTGCCATTTCAACCTATTCTTAACAAAAATTTGATTAAACTTATCAATAACCAGCGATTTTACCTTTTCCATTTTTTGAGTTCTGTTCAATATTTCCTTCATGGATGTAACTCCATGATTAAAAATACCGCAAGGAATTATTCCATCATAAAATGACAGATCAGTATTAATATTTATTGAAAAACCGTGCATTGTTATCCATTTTGTCAGCCTAACACCTTGGGCAGCAATCTTTTCATCTCCGACCCAAACTCCTGTCAAACCTTCAACTCTCTTAGCAGTAATCTTAAACTCATTAAGGACATCGATTGTTAATTGCTCTAAAGAGCGCATGTACCAACTAACACTCTTCTTGTAATTCGAAAGATCTAAAATGGGGTAACCGACTAGCTGACCGGGTCCATGGAAAGTAATATCTCCTCCTCGCTCTATATTAAAGACATCAATGGATCTATCTCTACTTTGTAATAGATGATCAGGGTTCGCATTCTTTCCTAAAGTGTATACTGGATCATGTTCAACTAAAATTAGAACATCTTCTATATTACCATTCATTCGTTTTAATTGCATTTCTTTTTGAAGATTCCATACATCCTTGTATGGTTTATGACCAAGATCCAAAACTTGGATCTCAAGATGCTTTGGTTGAGCAGTCGTCATTGATGTATGGAATGTCCTTGTGCATCCATTGCAGCTTCCATGATTGCCTCAGAAAGAGTTGGGTGAGCATGAACTGTCATAGAGAGATCATCCCAAGTGCTTTCTAGAGCTTTTGCCATACCAAGTTCTGCTATCATCTCAGTTGCTTCTGAACCAACAATATGAGCACCAAGAAGTTCACCATATTTTTCATCAAAAATTAATTTTACAAATCCTATTGTGTTACCTGTAGCCATAGCTTTTCCACTTGCTTGAAATGAAAATCTACCAACTTTTACTTTGAAACCAGAACTAATTGCTTGTTCTTCAGTCATTCCTAAAGACCCAACCTGAGGTTGGCAATATGTACATCCTGGTATATTTGAATAGTCAATTGGATTTACATTTAGACCTGCTGAATGCTCAGCAGCTAAATGTCCTTGAGCGGACGCGACATGTGCTAACCAAGGAGGACCACATACATCTCCAATGGCATATATATTCTCTATATTTGTTCTGTTAAAATTATCTGTTTTAATTGCACCAGCTTCAATGTCAATCCCCAAATCCTCTAACCCTAGATTATTAATATTACCAGTAACTCCGACAGCCAATAACACCTTTTCCGCTTTAATGATCTCATCACTGGTCTTTTTTTCTAAATAGACTTTGGCATTTTGTTTCATGGATTGAATTTTAGAAACTTTCACCCCTGTGGTTATTTTAATTCCTGATTTTTTGAAATTTTTCTCGACCTCTTCTGAAACCTCATGATCTTCATTTGGAAGAATACGATCCATCATTTCAACCATATGCACTCTTGTTCCGAATTCATTGAAATAATAAGCAAATTCCACACCAATTGCGCCTGATCCTATGATAACTAAATCTTTTGGAGGGTTTTCAAGCAACATAGCCTCCTTTGAGCTGATGACGTTTTCACTATCAAAACTCAAGTCTGGAAATGCCTTGGGCTTTGCACCAGTGGCAATAATAATCTTATCTGCTTCTACGGTGGAAACTTTATCATTATTATTTATTTCAATGTTATTCTCAGATGTAAAACGACCAAAGCCATTAAGGTGTTTTATCTTATTCTTTTTCATAAGAAACTCAATGCCTTTGCTCAGACGTTGAGAAATATCACGACTACGTTTTATATTTTTTTTAAAATCAACGGATATCTTCTGAACATTAATTCCATATTTTCCTGATTGTTTGATTAGACTATATACCTCAGCATTTTTGATAAGTGCTTTAGTTGGTATGCATCCCCAGTTTAGACAAACACCTCCAAGCTTTTCCCTTTCAATGATACAAACCTTCAGACCTAGTTGAGCTGCTCGGATTGCCCCAACATATCCTCCTGGACCTCCTCCAATTACTGCAAGGTCAAACCGAGTCATTAGTCAGTTCGTCTACTGATGATTGATAAGAATTCTGAACGGGTTTCTGCTGATGTCCTAAATTTCCCATGCATGGCACTGGTTGATGTGTAACTGTTTTGTTTTTGAACTCCACGCATTTGCATGCACATATGCTGACCTTCCATAACAACGGCAACACCTTTGGGATCTAAAACATCATTTACGGCGTCTGCTATCTGGCTAGTTAAACGCTCTTGAACCTGAAGTCTTCTTGAAAACATATCTATGATTCTTGGTATCTTAGATAGCCCGATTACCTTTCCATCAGGAATATATCCAACATGTGCTTTGCCAAAAAAGGGTATTAGATGATGCTCGCACAGAGAAAAGAATTCAATGTCCCTAACGATTACCATATCTTTTGCATCTTCTTTAAATATTGCTTGATTGATAATGTCATCTAGTTTTTGTTTATACCCTAGAGAAAAAAATTCCCATGCTTTTGCCACCCTCGCAGGAGTTTTTAACAAGCCCTCTCTTTCAGGATTCTCACCAAGTTCCTCCAAGAGTTGTTTCGTAATTATTTCAATTTTCTTTTCCATTATATTATTCCTCAATGTCAGCAATATCAATTCTGCCTTTCAGCAAATGTATTATTCCATAGATTATTGGTGTGTCGATTAGAGCCATTAACATTTTAAAGAGCCAACCGTCGCGGATTGCTGATAATATCTGATCAGTCTCCCAAACGCCAACAAACAAAATGCAGATAACTAGAGTTGTGTCAACAAGCTGGGATGCAACCGTAGAACCATTATTCCTTAACCATAGATGCTTACCATTTGTAAGCTTCTTCCAGAAATGAAAGATTCTCACATCAACAAATTGAGCGAATAAATATGCTACCATTGATGCTGCAATTAATCTCCATGCATTTTGAAAAACCGAGTTGTAGGTAGAATCATTTACAATTGAACCTGGAATTGCCTCAAACTGGGATCCTAGCCAAAGAAATAGCAGAACAAACATAGAGGCTATAAATCCAGAAAAAACAACAAGGTTTGCTTTCCTCTGCCCATACAATTCAGAAATCAAATCAGTAACCAAAAATGTCAGTGGGTAAGGAAGAATCCCAGCCGAGACAATGAAAACTTTAAATCCTAAGTCAACGGTTACAAACTTGTTTGCAATAAGATTGCATGTCACCAGAGATGCAATAAATATTCCTGCAAGAATAATGTAAAACTGATCTTTAAACTTCATCAGGGATTTGGTCCATAATAATCCGTGTGAATTGTGAAGGTTTCAACAAGCCTTATTCTATGAAGCTTTACTTCTTTAAAATCTTTAACGATTTGGTCCCATATCCACACAACAAGCACCTCAGAGGAAGGCTGTTTATCCTTAAACCATTCAATATCTTTTTCTATCTGAGAGTGATCTAACACATCAACGACATTTGAATTTACAACCTTATTGAGACGAGGAAGATCTACCAACCAACCAGTGTCAGGATTTACAGGCCCTGTAACCGACACTTCAAGGATATAATTATGCCCGTGATTATTAAAATCTTTGCCGAAGACTTCTAAATTTTTTTCATCACTCCAGTGATCATTTCCATATTTATGCGATGCACAAAAGGTATATTTTTTTGTTAAGATAGGGTTACTCATTTTTTACAATTTGGTTTGTTAGTTAAAAGGAAAATATAGTACTGAATTTATTTGTACCTAGTTTTATATAATATCCTAATTTAGTGCATTGTTTGGTAGCAATTAAAACGAACATCCTAAAATTACAAGCTTTATAACTAAATCATTATTCAGCTTAATTTAATAGTATAAATCAAATAATTAGTTAAATAGCAAATGAATTCCTGAATAGTTAGATCCATTGAAGAGAATAGAAAAAGCACAAAAAGTAGGTTTAATTTTAGATGATCTTTATCCTGAAATCCCTACCCCTTTAGACCACTACAGTGCCTACACATTGCTAGTTGCTGTAATGCTTTCTGCCCAAACAACAGATAAGAAAGTAAACCAGGTTACGCCTAAATTGTTCCAACATGCAGACACACCTGAAAAAATGGACAATCTAAAATTGGAAAAGGTCAGAGATATTATCAAAGAGATAGGCTTAGCACCCACAAAAGCAAAAAATTTAAAAAGAATGGCAAAACAGTTAATCCAATCTGGAGGAATTCGACCTGACTGGGATTTTCTTGAAAGCTTAGCTGGTGTGGGTCATAAGACAGCAAGTGTTGTCATGGCACAGTGGTATGGCCATCCTGCATTTCCTGTTGATACCCATATTCACAGGCTAGCAGCTAGATGGGGATTATCAAGAGCAAAGAATGTGAATATGACAGAGCGTGATTTAAAGACATTGTGGGCTAAGGATGAATGGAACAGAAGGCATCTTCAAATTATTTTTTTTGGTAGAGAACATTGCCCAGCTAGGGGGCACGATTTGAATAATTGTTTAATATGCAACTGGGCTGCATCAAAAAAAAGGAAAAAGGAGGAAAGTAAATAACCAATTCATTTAGGCTAATCATCAATCAACTCAGAAATTAGGCTTGGTATATTTTTCACTAAACTAGCTCTGGTTACTACGACATCGCAACCAGCAGAACGAAATTTAGAAGCGTCTCGATTATTTATACTTCCCATGCAGCCAATAACCTTTAGTCCTTTTCGCTTCAGTTCTGATACAAGTCCAACGGAAGAGAAAACTTTCTCATCTAAATCTACAATTACCATTTTTGCCAAACTACTGAAGGTATCCGGGTCACTATTTTCATCAGTAAACTCAATCTGACGATCAAGATCAACGCAGGCAGATGATAATTTAGAACCAAGCTCGAAATCTTTTACAAAAAGCATAACCTCAATCATAGGATCTCCAAATCAGGTACTAGATTCCAATCAAAATCTTTTGGGCCCTCGATTTTATCATATGCAAGGCTAACTACTTTTATTTGCCTTACGAGTGACTCTAAGTTCACATTCCGATGTACCCCTGAGAATAATTGGAACTTCTCTATGGATTTATTAAGCAAACTTTTTGCTCCATTCATATTTTCTCTCTCAAGATGAACAAAACTTACAGATAATTGAATAAGCCCTTGTATAAATTTTCTATCTTCTAAATAGAAATCAGACCATAAGTCCTCCCAAGATTCATGCGCCTCAAAGTAATCACCAGATTTAAAATAATTAAGCCCTTCTTGATAAAGTTTTTCTTTTGTCTCTTCTTCAGTCACTAATTTTGATCTCTTTATTCAATTTATAATGTTTCCCATCTTTATGAACTGTGCATGCCTGAATATGCGGGTCATGTTCAAAAAACAAGATCCAATCCTCGCGCTCCATCTTTTGTAATAGTTTTTGTTTTTCTTCCATTGTTACAACAGGCTGAACATCATACGCCATAACCCAGGGAATTGGAATATGTGCAACCATTGGAAAAATATCCGCTCCATAAAATAATTTATTTGATCCATCTGAAACTATAGGATGCAATAAACCAGGAGTATGTCCACGAGTGACGATCGTCTCTATACCTTCAATAAATGGTTCTTTACCATTTATAATTTCAATCATTTGGTTTTCTGCTAATACCTTCCAATCATGTTCAATAAAACTTCCAGCATCCTTTTGGCTTGGGTGATTTGCAAGGTTCCAATTTTCTTCAGATATCCAGTATTTGGCATTGGGGAATGTTGGTACCACCTCTCCAAATTTTATTTTTGTATTTCCACCGATATGATCAAAATGCATGTGCGTGCATATAACATCAGTGATTTGTTCTGAACTAAAGCCATACTTCCCAAGAGATTTTTCAATGTTATACTGATCTGTATTAATATCGTAAATCTGCTTGTACTTTTCTTCCCACTTGGTACCATTACCAGTATCAATCAATATTTTCTTTTCATCACTAACAAGAAGAAGAGAACGAGTAACCATGTTAACTCGATTTAATTCATCTGCCGGAACTTTTTTTTCCCAAACAGGCTTTGGGATGATGCCAAACATCGCACCCCCGTCCAACCCAAACTCAGAAGTCTCTACACTATAAAGATCATATTTACCAATTTTCATATTATTATTTAATCACTACATCAAATGAAAGGGTCTAATATACTTGTTTAATAATCTATCGTTTTTAAAATTGATCGTACAGCCTCTAAAGTTACCAATTCTTTAGCCTTTTGATTTTTTGTTTTGCTGTCGTTATTTATTATTTCTATAGCATAAGCTGTAAATGATTTTTCGACTTTATGAGTTAATAAATTTCTAGGACCTTTTTTGTCTTTTATGGTTTGTTCAAGATCTATCTTACTTAGCCAATAACTTAGCTCACGTTTGAATCCCCTAGATCTTACATAGTCACCATCCCATATATTTTTAATCGCAGAATAATAAACAATGTCTCCACTATTTATAACTTTATCCTTAATGGTTTCTGGAGTTACCTTGGTTGGGCTGTGAGCAGGCTCAAGGCCTCTAAACTTTATTTGTTCAAAGATGCAATTAATGAATGTCCAATTGTCATTCTTTTTCTCTTGAAATTGATAACTCCTAAGCAAATGATAAACAAAAATAACGTTAGTTGGGGAGTTTTGTAATGCGAGCTCTGATAGGGTATCTAATGTAGCCCTTGACCTGTCTGATGCTAAAAATGTTTTTGACATTATTGATTTTGCATTTTGCCAATCACTATTTTGACAGGCATCTTCTAATTCTCCCACAAAAACCGTTTCTTCTAAACCATTTTTCGTAACCTCCTCTATACTATTATGATCACTATCCCTCAGTTCAAATTCTAATAAATAATCCACCCCAAAAATCATTAATGATTTGGAAGGATTCTCCCTTTCATCTCCAATGAAGTTTTTTATGGAATTAATAACACATAACGGATGGATAATAAGCTCTCCAACATATTTTACAGATGCACAGAAAAAAAGCATCTCATAAATGACATCGACTAAAGATTGACCAATTAAATCAGATGAAACAATGTCGTGGCATCCTTGCCTATCTTTTTTAAATAAGGCAGATCGAAGAGGATGATCAGCCATTCTTAATCACTTTTTTCTATTTGTGGGCCCCAGATACATAAATAGTTGCATAGAAATTCCTGTGCTTTTAGAGAATTGCGTAGCCCATCTTCCATCCTTATGGGGAAAGTCCTCGTTATCCTCAAAGCCAGCTCTAAAATCATGAAAATAACCTAATTCAACACCCCAACGTGCTCCAAGCCTCCTACCAAATAAAGGACCAAATCTTATACTCTGATCATTGCCTGGGCCTGGGTTCTCATAACTTCCATCAGGGACTATCATCACTCTAAACCCTGTCCAACCAATATTGAAAGGGTTTACTTTACCATCTCTTAGACTACCTTTGAACATATAATAAGTCAGGTCAAAACTTGAGTTTGGTGAAAGACTGTACCCAAGATTCAGAACTTCCCAGCGGCGGTCTCTTTTTTTTAAAACCCTACTGATATCTATTCCTGTACCAGAAACTGGCATTCCAATCTTTAGTCCAATATCAGTATACTTGTTAAGACCATGTCTCCACCAAATTACAGGAATAACATTTTCTACAGAAAATGAAAAACCAGTATTTGTTTCACCCTTAACCGGAACCTGAGGTAATACAGGTGGATGAGATGAACAGCCTACGCCAAATAAAATTAAAACAATAAATGTGAGGTAGAGATTCTGTTTTGACATTTCAGTTATAAAAATACAGAAAACTCTTTGAGATTAAAACCTAAAATGAAAGAGTTATTTTAAATATATCATTTTGCGACTAAATATGGCAGGAGGAGCATCATTTATCTTCGCAACTAATGTAATGAAGTAGATTCCTGTTGAACGACCATTACCATCCCAAACATAATTATGTATTCCAGAATTCTTATATTCTTCTTCCACAAGTTTATCATGAATTCTACCGGTCGCATCCGTTATATAAAGATTTACAATCGCGTCTTCAAGGAGGTCAAACGAAATTTTAGTCTGCCCGTTGAATGGATTGGGATAATTTTGATACAGAATAAATAGTTCAGGTACAAATTGTTCGCTTAGGCTGCCATTACTTTGGTGATTGGATGATCCAAGTGTTTGAGTGTTTGAATAGTGCCAACTTTGACCATCAGGTAGTCTACTAATTGCAAAGGGAAGACTATCCAAAACTATATATTCAATAGATTGAGAAATATCTTCAAAAAAAAACTCTAACGTAATAACAGTTGGAAAAGAAACTTCTTGATTTAAAATTAAAGTAGAATCAACATATTGTTTATTCATACCATTAGGAACAGAAATTTCCCATAGAATCATTTCATTATTCTTTATGGTGTAAACTTCTTCTATATCTTTTTTAGCCATCAATTCAATACCAAGCTTTCTTGAAAAGGGATTCCAATTAATTTCATTAAGCAATAAAGAAGATTTTTTTCTTCCCACCTTAATAATTCCAGGTGATGTTGAATCCATCGGAATTAAATCGCCTTCAATTGTACAGATAATCGCATCACGAATAGTTAATGGAAAATTCTGTATAAACACATCACCCACCATAAGATCAGCATCATCCCAAGAATTTGGTACATGTACAGTAATTAAATTTGACTTTTTTTCTTTATTTACATCAACATTGATGAACTCTTCACCCGATATAAGATAGACATCTTTGTTTTCAATTTGATCGGGATGAAAAAGGTATATTTTCAAATCGTAACCATTTTCAATTGGTTTACATTCAACAATTCGCACAGGTGCTATAGCATTAAAAAAATGAAGAGCTTCATCGTACTGTATAATTATTTTGCTCCATTCTTTTCTAATTGAGGAGATAGTTTCATTTACCGAGGTTTTCCATTCACTTGGCTTTAGATAGAAAAGATTACTATACGTATCTCCATATGAAATAATAGATTGAATTAGCTTACTATCTTGAATGGCATCGTCTAAAAAGGATATCGCTTGCTCAAAATCATTTAGCTGTTCCAATGGAAAAACTTCAATCCACTTATAATCTGATGTTATGTTCGGACTCAAAAGTTCAAGTGCTGGCCTGAAGTTTGTATATGGATAAATACGTTTTAATTCTAGCTGTAAGTGTGAAATAACTAATTGATGAATTGATGTGATTTTTTCATCAAATAGTTTTGAATCTTGTATATCTCTACATGTTCCAAATGCAGGAGTATCTGAGCTACTGCTGTAGATTCTTCCATCAATATCTGTTATCTCAATTTTATAAAAGTATCGCTTTGTAGGAATACAATCCAGATCAAGATAATTAGACTCATCGTTTTCAACCACAGATAATAATTCAAATTTTTCTCCACCAAATTCTTTTGAAAAAACTCTTACCTCATCAACAACTATTGAGTCCGGAATTGACCAAGATATAAGTAGAGATCCACGCCCATCATATACAATGAGATCCATTTCAATTGTAGATTTTTTCATTTCAATAAGATGATCATCATCTAAGGCAAACAAGAAGAATTGAAATATCCCAAAGATTAGTATGTTTTTGATTGATTGAACCATGTAAGTGACTTCAAGATGAGAACTAATTTCTAAGGTTTTTTTTTTGAAGGCAAGAAATACATTTAGAGATTAATTTATTTGATAAATGAGACTTTTTTATAGCTAGTCCTTCCATTAATAATAAGTCTTATAAGATAAACCGCACTAGATATGTTATTTGGTTCCCACCGAAATTGTAATAGCCGATTAGTAGTTATGCCATCAAAAATATTGGCTACATGATTGCCATTATAAGAAAACACATCAACCTTGAGTTCACTTGAAGGACGAACTTCAATTTCAACATTCATTGTAGGGTTAAATGGATTAGGATATGTTCTAATTAGATTATAATCAATTGGCAAATAATCTGTATTCTCATTCTTAGATGTTGTGCCATAGTTGATGGCCTCTCCAGCATTTAAAATACCATATCCATAGGTATTATCAGGGTTATCTGCATTTGAAGCAGTCATCATCATTGCCTCTCTAACCTCTATAGCATTCCAATCGGGTCTTGCTTGTATAATTAATGCTGCGGCACCTGCAACCAAAGGACATGCAAGTGATGTTCCACTTAATCTGGAATAGTTTGTATTACTATTAGGATTGACACACCAAGTCTGCTGGCCTCTAGCACAAACCTCAGGTTTAGTACGGCCATCTGATGTGGGACCATGAGAACTAAATGCTGCAATACTATCATTTTCTGAAACGGCACCTACAGATATAACAGAGTCCGCGTCCGCAGGCGCAATGATATAATACCAGCTGCTGCTTCCGGAGTTCCCTGCTGCAGTAACACAAACAACACCTAAACTTACTGCGATATCAACGGCAATTGTTGTTACCGCAGTATTTCCATCCATGTCTGAATATTCGTACCAATCTAAATATCCAAGTGACGTGGAAACAACATCTGCGCCATTTTCTTCCCCCCATTCAAGTCCTGCAACGTAGTTGTCCTCTTCCAATTGAGTTTCTGATGAAACATCTTCAGTTTTTGCAAGAAGAAATTCTGCATCAAATGCAACACCCATATACTCACCTGGAGCATTGCCAGCAATTGTAGATAATACTGCAGTACCATGGAAATCTTGACCATTGGCAACCTCTTCATCATTTTCATTGGCAGTTTCCTGGTCACCATTTATTACGTCCCATTGATCAATAACGTTAATCCCTTGGTAGGCGTTATGAGATAGGTTAAATCCTGTATCCATCACTAAAATTCTAACTCCATATCCTGTATAACCCTGTTCATGTAATTCGCGAACATTGATTTGCTCAATCTGCTCAAGTGCATCACCATAATCAAAATCTCTAGATCCAGGGTCAATGTCTGGAAATTCTAGGCTTGAACTCCTTGTATACCCAACTACTGGTTTTATTTGATCCACAAATGGGAGGTTTGCTATTTTTATTAAATCTGATTTTGAACATAAAGCAGATACTGCGTTTAGCCATCTGCTCTTATTAATGACGTTGATTCCTTGTGATGATAATTGATCA
>ENA-OSEY01002457-OSEY01002457.1-marine-metagenome-genome-assembly--contig:-NODE-2457-length-11979-cov-6.323811_pt1 | contig 11979 bp, 11 predicted proteins | sample MGYA00248465_ERZ534230 | MGnify/ENA primary metagenome ERZ534230 (study PRJEB26409, sample SAMN06344110) | marine metagenome | isolation source: Sea water from surface | place: Atlantic Ocean:Southern... | reverse complement strand
CATTTACAACTTACGGGGGTGAATTAGGATCGACGGGTGTCTAAAGGCTGTTCTTTCGTTCGAGATGGTTCCGACGTTACGGGCTAAATTATAAATGCAAATCAAAAATTTGCACTTGCAGCTTAATTGACTTTGTTAATTAAGTAACGGGGTTTGGGGCACCTGGCAACAGAACGCCCCCTTTCACAATGAAAAATAATGATTAAAAAAATCTATATAATTCTAATTTTAATAATCTTAAGCAAAAATAATGTAAATGCAGAGAATTATTTTAGAGATTGCAAGTTAGTTACACCAAATGGAGAAGTTAGTTTGGACTTTGAAATTTCTCTTAAAAAGAAAAAAGTAGCCTCAATTCTTAGAAATGGAGAAGTTCGTGAATACCCAATTAAATCTTACAACGAAAGTATTGTCGAAACTGAAATTTTTCCTCGTCATGGTAATAATCCTAAAGTTGGATTTAAATATTATTTTGATGCACAAAAAAAAACCTGGAGTTCAAAAGCATACAAAATAGAGGGTAATAATTATTTAGATTTGCCTGATCAACCATTAAGAAATTATAAATGTAAGAATGTGAGTTATAATTTTAAAGATAATGAAAATATAAAAGAAGACGACAAAAACTATGTTGAAGGTAAAGAAAAGTTGAAACAAAAAGGAGAAAAAATAAAAAAAGCGCAAGAGGCATTAATACCATCTAAGGCGATGAACCTTTATAATCGAGTAAAGTTTTGTTGGGCAAAATATGGACTTTATGAACTTGATGGATTAGTAAAAACTATTGATATTCATAAAAGTAGGAATAATTATTATGGAATTATAGACCTTAGTGAAACTTTTTTTAAAGACCCGCTTGTAAAAAACAATATAAGAGATAAAAATTGTCAGCTAGATTAAGCTAAGGGATTTGAGTATTTTAAACTCTATAAATTATGGACAATTTTTTTTGTTTTTGAGACGTTGCAAATGTTCAGCCCTTCGATTAGCAGCATCGACTGCTTCTTCAACATTTTTATGAGTGGCCCACAAACCTGGCAACCAAAACAATAAAGCACTTATGTTAGTACCTGTACCCATGTCTTTTTCTTATCTTGCATCATCAGCATATTTATTCGCTATTGCAATTTGTGTATCTAATTGATTACAAGTCATAGCACCATCGTTTGGACCAACTACATTTACTACTGTGGGAGTAGCACATGATACTAAAAAAAGAGATAGTACTAATGAGCTTAAAATTTTTTTCATGTTAATATTGATATATAAAATTTATTTATGAATATCAAGAGTATTAAATTTTTTGTATATATAATATTAATCCAATTTTACGTTAATAATTCGCAAGCTATTCCTCTACCGTTTCCTCCAAATATCTCAATTAAAGATTTAATAAAGCACGGGAAAAAAGCTATAGAAAAAAATAGAGATGATAAAAATGCTCAAGAAGAGTACCAAAAAACTCTAGGAGAATTTAATACGGATGTTGATAAAAATAAAGAAAATTTAGATGTTTTAAATCAAAAAAATGAATTGAGAAAAAGATTTAACGGTAATTGGTCCGGTGAGTTAGTTTTGAAAAAGGAAAATCAGTTTGATATTTCCTGTAAAATTAAGATACTAATAAAAAATTTTGAGGGAAAATTAAAGTCTAGATGCAAAGATATTAATTTTACAATTTATTTATTTATAAATTTAGATAGGAATCTAGAAAATTCTTTTATTTTAACATCTTTGCGTAATGAAAAACTTAGATTGTTAGGTGATATCACATCTTTTGTAGGTAATAGTCCGGATATATATGTAAGAGGAAGTTTAATGAAATAAATGAGGCACACCTGGCAACAGAACGCCCCTTTTTCACATTATCATTTTAAATCAGCAAAGTTTATAAAAAAATTTGCTAACATCTCAGCACTTTGTAGTTTAATTTACAGTTAAAAATAAAATGATTTTATATAATTTTATAGATAAGTTTTTGATGAATGATTTTAATTCTGAAATTAAAAATCGATTAAATCATAAAAACCCAATTATTTTTGACGTAGGATGTTTTAATGGTAATTTTTCAAGAAAATTATATAAAGATTTGAAATTAAAAAAGGAAAATTTTTATCTTTTTGATGCAAACCCAAATTTAAAAATAAAAGAATTTAAATATTTCAATGAAGTATTTAGTAATAAGATAAGTTATAGAAAGTTTAATTTAAATAATTTTTTTCCATCCTCTGGTTCATCCTTAAAAAAAACTATTAAAGATGACAAATTATGGAATTTTTCAAGAAAATTAATTACTATGAAATTTAATCAACCATTTTCAGTAATCAAAGTTAAAACTAATACTTTAGATAATTTTTGTAAAATTAAGAAGATAAAAAGAGTTGATTTATTAAAAATTGACGTTGAGGGTTCTGAATTAGATGTTTTAAGAGGTGCCAAAAAATTGTTAAATTCAGTTAGAATTATTCAATTGGAAATTTTACAAAGAAAAAACAAATTTTCACTTGAAAAAAATAAAATATTAGTTTTTCTTAAAAAATTTAATTACAGATTGATAAAAGAAAAAAAAATTCCATCAGTTGGGATATTAAGTAGCTCAATTTCTGAAGATTTATTATTTATAAAGATCAGGTAATTTCGGAATATAAGACAGCTGGCAACAGAACATCCCTTAATTTCTCTTAAGATTTTTATAAATTAATCCGTAAATTAAAATATTAATAACTATCAGTGATAAACTAAGATATATTTGAATTTCATTATTTATGCCCCTAGGATAAATTATTGGAAAAAGATAGTTGTTAATAAAATCATTAGAATAAGTTGTTAACTCTCCTTTATACAAAAACCAATTTTCGAGAAAAGTTAATGGGCAAACAGAATTAGTTAATTCTATATAAATTCCCCATAATAATGCTGGGAGGTGAATGTAGATAATTTTTGAAAAAATAAAAAAAAGCAACCCACCAAAAATAACAAATAAGATAAAGATTAAATGTATAATTAAAGTAAGATTTGCAAACAATTCGTACATTCAATATATTAACTAATACTTAAGGCACCTGGCAACAGAGTATCTCTCTAATTAAAATAAAGATTAATAAGCCCAATTAAATAAATACTTGCCAACCCAGTATTTAAAGCTACCAAAGATTTTTCATTCCATAGCCAAGACACGATTGCTAAGCCACCATTACCTAAAAGAAAGATATAACAATACAAAGGATAAAGTCCTAAAGCTGCTGCAATAGCTCCTGCTAAAATAGTTAAAGTTGAGCACCATGCCCAAAATTGATGTGGTTTTGGTTTTAATTTTCTCATTAAATTGAGTTAATTTAAAAGATATATTTATCTAAAATATAAATTACTATACCAGCTGCTATGCCAAGTAGTATCCAATGATAGTTGTTTTTCATCATGCAACGAATTTATTTAAATTTGGTTTGAAATAATTTGGCCCTTTCATAACCTTACCTTTATCATTATAGATCGGTTTGCCATCCTCGCCTAACTTACTCATGTTTGAATTTTGAACTTCTTCAAAACATTTATCTAAATTGATTCCAAATGCGTGTCCAGCTCCATAAGTTACATACAAAATATCGGTGAGAGCATCAGCAACCTCTTTTATATCTTTGTTATTTATTGCCTCTTTTAATTCAGATAATTCTTCACTAATTAAATCATATCTTAAAGAAGTGATTTTATCGCTCGGAAACTCAGCTTTTTCTTTTACTTCTTGACCAAAAGTTTTCATGAATTTTTTAACATTTTCAAAATTACTCATTTCTTGTCCTTTATGTTTTATAATTGTCTTATTAAGGTGTATTATATCAAAGAATCAGAGATGAAATACAGAACAGAATTTGACAGTATTGGAAAAATAAAAGTGCCTGGTGATAAGTATTGGGGAGCTTCAACTGAAAGATCCAATAAATTTTTTAATATAGGTGATTTTCTAGTAAGGCCATTAGTTATCCACTCAATTGCAATAATTAAAAAGGCAGCAGCGATAGTAAATGCAAAAAATAAAGACTTAGAACCTAGATTGAGTAAATACATCGTAAAGGCATCTGAGGAAGTTATTAAAGGAAAACATGACAAACATTTTCCTTTAAAAGTATGGCAAACAGGTTCGGGCACACAGACAAATATGAATGTGAACGAAGTTATAGCTAATAGAGCTATACAATTGATGGGAGGCAAAATGGGTACAAAAAAACCCATTCATCCTAACGATCACGTAAACAAATCTCAATCAACTAATGATGTGTTCCCTACCGCTATGCATATTTCAATAGCTTTGAAAGCACGAGAGAAACTTTTACCCTCGCTTAAATTATTAGAAAAAGAATTAGCAAGAAAATCAAAAGAATTTAAAAAAATTGTTAAAGTCGGAAGAACTCATTTACAAGATGCAACACCTTTAACTTTGGGACAGGAATTTTCGGGTTATCATACTCAATTAAAAAATTGTATAACAAGGGTCGAGGCTGCTTTAAAAGAGATTTATTATTTGGCGCAGGGCGGAACTGCAGTAGGCACTGGTCTCAACACAAGAAAAAATTTTGACAAAAAAATTATTAAAGAAATAAGAAAAATAACTAAGCTTCCGTTCAAACCGTCTAAAAATAAATTTGCATCTTTAGCTGCTCATGATGAAATCGTAAATTTTTCGGGAGCTCTAAACACTACTGCGGTATGTTTAATGAAAATAGCAAACGATATAAGATTTTTAGGATCTGGGCCTCGGGCAGGATACGGTGAATTAATTTTACCATCAAATGAACCTGGATCTTCAATTATGCCTGGTAAAGTAAATCCAACTCAATCAGAAGCAGTTACAATGGTTTGTGTTAAAGTAATTGGAAATCATAACGGTATCACAATGGCAGGCTCACATGGACATTTTGAGCTTAATGTTTTTAAACCACTTATTATTCATAATATTTTGCAATCGATTGAAATCATGAGTGACTCTACAAAAACTTTTGCTCTATACTGTGTTAAAGGCATTAGAGCTGATAAGAAAAGAATAAAATTTCTTTTAGAGAATTCTTTAATGCTCGTGACGGCTTTGGCTCCAAAGATTGGTTATGATAAAGCTGCCGATATTGCAAAAACGGCTCATAAAAATGGTACCACTTTAAAACATGAAGTAATAAAATCAGGTCTTATAAAAGAAAAAGAGTACGATCGAATAATGAGCCCTCTTAAAATGACAAAACCTAAATAATTACGAAATTTCTAAAATAAATTTTTTTAAATTTTCTTTATTAAATTTCATTAAAGAGTTCTTTTCAAAGAAGCTATTTTCAAAGATGTTTTTGTAATATTTTAAGTCTTCAGCTGAAGCTTCGTAATTATTCATTTTTATATAATCAAAATTTACTTTTTTCTTTAAAATATTAAGTTTGCCACTTAAACTTAAATTAAAGGGCTCGTTTTTTGTTTTGTAACTAATATCTAAATTCTTTAAAAATTTTCTTTTATCCGGTGAAATTAAAGAACAATCAAAATCAAGAACAGGAAAATCATCTAATAAATTTATCTCTCCTTTACAAATCGCGTTACTATTTATAAATGATAAAATTTTTGAAACACTTAATCTTCCGATTTCTAATTTAGTTTTCAAAGAAATATCACTTATTAAGTTACTTCTAAATTTTCTTGCCTTATAATTAATATTCATTTGACTGTTAAGTTTTTTAATTAAATCTTTCATAGTAAAGAATTTAGATAAATCTAAATTTGAAAATATTTCTGGTCTAAAATTTGTGATATTTGAATTGAGAATTATTTCAAAAAAAGGATTTATTTTTAATTTACCACTACCATCAAAAGATAATCCTCTGTCTCTAAAAAAAAGATCGTTTATTTTTAAAGAATTTTTGTCATAAATAAAATTTAGTTTTAAATTTGAATTTAATAACTTGCTTTTAAATTTTCCTTTTTTAACGGGGCCCTCTTCGGTATTCTCAAAATCTACCTCAGCGAAGACTCCTGTATCTATAAGTTTAAACTTTAAATTTTTATATTTATCTGAAAATTTTATTTTAAATCCCCTATCGAATATCTCACCATGTATAATATCTCTTTTAAAACCGTAATTTTTGAAATTGATACTTTTTAAATTTACAAGATTGATTTTATCATTTTGAACTCTTAAAACTAAATCTCTTAAAAATATTTTATTCTCTAAGCTTAAAAATTTTTTGATAAGTCCGTTTATTTGATTAGCATCAATTTCTACTCTACTTCTATATAGTTTAACTTTATGAATTTGATAGTTGCTAAAATTATAAATACTCGAAAGCCTAGGGTATAATATCAAATTATTAATTTTTACGTCAATGTCATTAGAAAACAAATTTCCTGAAAAATTTATCAATTGCAAATGAGGAGCAGGAAAAGGTTGATATTTAATGGTTTCAATTTCTTTAATTTTTAAACCATAAGATTGAAATAATTGACTGCTTAAAAGTATCTCTTTTTTTTTATAATCAAAAAAAAGTGGTATAGTTAAGAAAAGGAATATTGCGACAAAGAAAACTACAAAAAGATATCTAATAAAAAAAACAAATTTAAAAAATATTGAAAATCTGTTGTGAATTGTTTTGTAGATTTTATTTATCATTTTTTTTATTTTTGTAACTAGTATATAAATGAAAATTTCAAATTATGAATAGCATAGTAAAATTAATAGAAAAATTAAACAAAGAGCAAAAAGATGCAGTGCTTAGCACTGAAGGACCTAATTTAATTGTTGCAGGTGCCGGCTCAGGTAAGACAAGAGTTTTAACAACAAGATTAATGCATATTATCGATAAGAAAAAAGCATTTCCTAATCAAATACTATGTGTCACGTTTACAAATAAAGCTGCAAAGGAAATGCAAAACCGAGTGATGCAGCACTTAAAGGGAATTTCAAGCTCAATACCTTGGCTTGGAACATTTCATTCAATAAGTGTAAAGATTTTAAGAAGACATGCTGAGGCTCTTGGTTATAAAAGTAATTTTACTATTTTAGATACAGATGATCAAAAAAAGCTTTTAAGGAATATAGTTAAAGCCGAGGATTTGGATGCAAAGAAATTTTCTCCTCAATTAATCTTATATCATATAGATCAATGGAAAAATAAAGGTTTATTGCCTAAAGATGTAAAACTTGAAAGATCAAGCTCAATTTTAAAATCAATATTAAAAGTTTATGAAATATATCAAAATAAAACAAAAGATTTAAACGCATTTGATTTTGGAGATTTAATTTTATTTTGTGTGAAACTTTTTGAAGATCATAAGGATATTAAAGAAATTTATAATAATAACTTTAAATATATATTAGTTGACGAATTTCAAGATACTAACTTTATTCAAAACAAATGGTTAAATTTATTGGTCAACGAAAAAGAAAATATTTGCTGTGTAGGGGATGATGACCAGTCAATTTACAGCTGGAGGGGCGCTGAAATTAAAAATTTTCTCACTTTTGATCAGATTTATAAAAACTGTAAAGTTTTTAAATTAGAACAAAATTATAGGTCAACAAAAAATATATTGGAAACCGCTTCGAATTTAATATCAAATAATTCAAATCGGGTCGGTAAAAAATTATGGTCATCAGCAACTGAGGGTGAACTAGTTAAACTGAATTGTTATAGAACAGGAAAAGATGAAGCGCAGGGTATAAGCGATATAATTGAAAAAAAAATTAAAAATAAATATTCATTAAACGATACAGCGATTTTAGTCAGAGCAATCTATCAAACCAGGGAATTTGAGGAAAGATTTCTTCAAGTCGGTATTGGTTATCGAGTTTTAGGAGGTATAAAATTTTATGAAAGGGCAGAAATTAAAGATGCAGTTTCATATTTAAGAATAGTTAATCAAAAATTCGATGATTTGGCTTTGGAAAGAGTTATTGGCTCACCAAAAAAGGGAATTGGGGAAAGCACACTCAATCTAATCTACAATTTTGGAAAAAAAAATAAATTATGTTTGGAGGACTCTATAATTAAAATTATTGAGAAAGGAGAATTTAAGCCAAAGGTTAAAACTACACTTAATCAACTTATCAAGATGATTAAAAAATGGCGTAAAGACTCGCTTAATATGAAGCATCCTGATTTACTTAAATTAATATTGGATGAGTCAGGATATTCATCGATGCTCAAAAATAAAAAAGATTTAGAAAATGAAAATAGATTAGAAAATTTAAAAGAGTTATTACGAGCTATGCAAGATTACGATAACTTACAAAATTTCTTAGAACATGTTGCTTTGGCTACTTCAATAGACCAAGAGTGGGAAGGAGCTAAAATAAATTTAATGACAATGCATGCGGCTAAAGGTTTGGAGTTCGATGTTGTATTTCTTCCAGGTTGGGAAGAAGGGCTATTTCCTCACCAAAAATCTTTAGAAGAAAAAGGAGACTTTGCACTAGAGGAAGAAAGAAGACTTGCTTACGTCGGAATTACAAGAGCTAAAAAAGAAGCTTATTTGTCTTTTGCAATGAAAAGAGCATATCATGGAGATTGGATGGACTCGTTGCCATCAAGATTTGTTAATGAAATACCTGATGAAAGTGTTGAAAAAAATGAAATGAGTGAGATTGAAAAAGATGAATTTGAATTTAATCAAGATAATTTCATAGACTTTGATGAAGACTACAGAAGCCCTGGATGGGACAGGTATAAAAAAAATAAAATGCTGAAATGGAAAAAATAAGTAAATTAAGAAAGATTTTAAATAGAGAAAAAATTGATGGTTACTTAATTCCAAAAAATAATGAGTTTTTTGGTGAGTACGTTCCTGATTATAATGATAGGCTAAATTATATTAGTAACTTTTCAGGCTCTTACGGTTTTTCTTTGATTTTAAAAAAAAAGAATTATTTATTTATTGACGGAAGATACACGCTACAGGCAAAAAAGCAAAGCGGAGATTTTTTCAAAATAATTACTTTTCCAAAACAAATGCCTTTTGACATTTTAAAGAGTAAAAAATACTTAATTGGATTTGATCCTAAATTATTTACCCAAAAAACTTTTGAAAAATTTTTTGGAAGAACAAATTGTAAATTTAAACCATTAAATAAAAATTTAGTAGATGAGATTTGGAAGAGAAAAATTCAAAAAAACAAAAAAAAATTTTATATTCTACCGGGCAATTCAGTAGGTGAAAATTATAAGTCTAAAATTAATAAAGTAGTTTCTTATCTTAAAAATAAAGGTGCAGATTTTCATTTTATTACTGCGAGTGAAAACAACGCTTGGTTACTAAATATTAGAGGAAAAGACTCAGACTATTCTCCTATTCCAGACAGTTATATTTTAATTGATAAATACAAAAAAGTTTATTTTTTTTGTGATTTAAAAAAAATATCTTTGTCTTTTAGGAGAAAATTTAAAAATATAAATTTTATAGAATTGAAATTAGCTAGAGAGATTCTGTCTGGAATTAATAGAAAAAAATTTTTAATCGACAAAAATACTTGCTCAGTTTACTTTGAAAATACTATTTTAAAAAGAAATAAAGTGTTGGATTTTCAAGACCCGATTTACTCGTTTAAAGCAATTAAATCAAGAAAAGAAATAGAGAATATAAAGTTGGCACATAAATATGATGGAGCTGCCCTAACAAAATATCTTTTTTGGCTTAAGAAAAATTTCAGTAAGAAAAAAATTACTGAAATCAGTGGCTCTGATAAGCTCTACCAATTTAGAAAAAAAAACAAAAAATTTAAATTTCTAAGTTTTCCAACCATTTCAGGAACGGGTCCAAATGGTTCGATAATTCATTATAATGCTACAAATAAAACAAATAGAACTTTATCAGATGGTGAAATTTATTTAATAGATTCTGGAGGTCAATATGAATTTGGAACAACAGATGTAACTAGAACAATTTCGCTCAACAATTCAAACAAAAGAGTAAAGAGTATTTTTACAAGAGTTCTTAAAGGTCATATAGCAGTTGCTGATTTCAAGATTAAAAATAGTACATCTGGAGCAATAATTGATTCACAAGCCAGAAGATTTTTAAAACAAATAGGGCTAGACTATTCTCATGGAACTGGACACGGTGTAGGTTACTTTCTTAACGTTCATGAAGGCCCACATGCTATTTCTAAAAACAACAAAATTAAACTTCAGGAAGGTATGGTCATTTCAAACGAACCAGGTTATTACGAAAAAAATAAATTTGGTATCAGAATTGAAAATTTAATATATGTAAAAAAAGAAAAAAATCGAAAGTACTTTGAGAATTTAACGCTTGCTCCAATAGATAAAGATTTAATAGACAAAGATATTCTTAATTACAAGGAAAAGAAATGGATTAACAAATATCATAAAAAAGTATTTGATAGCCTGAAAGATACGATGAATAAAAGTGAAATTTTAGATCTCAAAAATGCTTGCTCAGCTATTTAAAATTTTTTCCCATTCTTTTTCTGTAATTACTTTAATCCCTAAATTCTTGGCTTGATCTATCTTTTTTTTTGTAGGTTTTGAGTTCCCTACTATTAAAAAATCTAGTTTTTTTGATATCGACCCTAGTACTTTTCCTCCTTTATCTTCTGCGATTGTTTTTGCTTCGGATCTACTTATGTTTTTAAATCCTCCAGTAAACATCAGTCTTTTACCAGAAAAAATACCTGATTTTTTTTTAAAAGAAATTTTAGATATGCTTAACTGATTAATTAAGTTCAAAACTGTCTTAACATTTTTACTATCAGAAAAGAAAGTTTCAATTGACTCTATTTGTGTTTGACCTATTCCATCTAAATCAGCTAAATTTTTTAAAATTGTCTCTCTATTTTTAGATTTAAACAAATTAGAAAATTGTTCAATTGAAACAAAAAAAGACGCCAAAATTTTAGCATTTTCTTGGCCTATATGTCTTATGCCTATTGAGTAAATAAATCTGTCTAAGCTAATATTTTTTGATTTATTTATTGCTTGTTTTAAATTCTCTACGGATAACTCACCCCAGCCTTCAAAAGATTTTATTTTTTTGTAATTTAATTGAAATATATCGCTTGGCTCTTTGATCAAACCTAAATTCCAAAACTGATCTATTACTTTTTTACCTAAGCCATCGATATTGAATGCTTCCTTAGATACAACATGTTTAAGTTTTTCCCTAGCTGTGAATTTACAATCATATCCCTTTGTGCATCTTCTTACTGCATCCTCTTTTTTAGTACTTTTACTTATTTCTTTAATTGTAATTGAACCACACAAACATTTATCGGGAAAAATAAATTTTTTACTATTTTTTCCTCTTTTTGAGGTATCAACATTTAAAACTTGCGGAATGACATCGCCTGCTCTTTGAATGAGTACAGTGTCACCTAATCTAATATCTTTTCTTTGAATTTCTTCCTCATTATGTAATGTTGCATTAGATACGACTACACCACCTACCGTGACTGGTTCAACTTTTGCTACAGGTGTAATTGCACCAGTTCGTCCTACTTGAATAATTATTTCTTTAATTTTTGTTACTGCTTTTTCTGCTGAAAATTTATACGCGATAGCCCATCTTGGAGAGCTAGATGTAGATCCTAATCTTTTTTGTAAATTTAAATCATTTACTTTAAAAACTAAGCCATCAATATCATAATCTAAAGAGGATCTTTGTGCGTCAATTTCATTATGTTTTTTCTCTATTTCGCTAATATTTCTAGTGATTTCTGATAATGAGTTAACAGAAAAACCCCAGTTAGATATTTTAGATAAAAATTCTGATTGATTTGTAAATATCATTGGTTCAATCTCACCAAATCCATAAGCAAAATATTTAAGAGGAATCTTTGAAGTTTCTCGAGGATCTTTTTGTCTTAAGGATCCTCCTGCAGCATTTCTTGGATTAGCAAATTTTTCCCTTATCTCAAAAAAATCCTTTTTACCAATATAAATCTCACAACGGATTTCAAGCAGTCTAGGAATATTATCACCTTTTATTTTTTTCGGA
>ENA-OSEY01002456-OSEY01002456.1-marine-metagenome-genome-assembly--contig:-NODE-2456-length-11980-cov-16.308830_pt1 | contig 11980 bp, 4 predicted proteins | sample MGYA00248465_ERZ534230 | MGnify/ENA primary metagenome ERZ534230 (study PRJEB26409, sample SAMN06344110) | marine metagenome | isolation source: Sea water from surface | place: Atlantic Ocean:Southern... | reverse complement strand
CACGAGATGGTGCCGATCCTTTCTCAACGACAGACCTATCTGCTTATAAAGCGATAATCTTGCCAAACGCACAAATGCTTACCGACTCCCAAGTCAGTCAGTTAGAAAGTTATCTAAGCGGTGGAGGCACTCTAATAGGGCTAGGCCAAATCGCCAACAAGGATGAAAATGGTAATGATGTAGGCTCCTCACGAACACTAGATGATTATTTTACTTTAGATGGGACTAGCACAGTAGGTTCAGGCTTAGCGATTTGTTTTTCCACAAATTTAGGCGATAACTATCATGGTAATTCAGCTACCAACATTGGCCCTTCTGAATACGATTGGGAAGTTACAGCGCAAAACCTAAGTGACACTGCAGATTATCGATCTACATGGTCCAGTGTTGTAGATAGTCAACTCAGTCAAGACTTTGTAAGTACATTACTACCCAGCACAGTTCACTTGCACCGGTATGAGGACTCATTCGATGGATCGCACATTTACCAGATAGTCAACCGTGATATTAATATGACCGAAAATGTTGATGATCAGACGATAAATACTACTAGTGATACTGCCTGCTCGGTGGCTATACCGGAGGGTTTTACTGGTGGTACTGTCACCTTATCTTGGATGACAGTCGAAGAACCGACTGCGACAGAATTAAGTTTTATTGTTAACTAACTTCTTTTATTTTCGGCTTTAATGAAATTGGATTTTTTAGTTTATTGACCATCTCTATCGGACAAACCTGAACAAAGTTTTTAATTTCATCTTCGAAGTTTTTTAAAATATCTTTTGAGATCAAGGAACCTGTTTCTTCTGAGTGTTCCAAAATTAATTTTCTTAAAAAACCTATCCAATATTCTGTTTCTACTTTTTGCCATATAACTGAGTCCGGATTAACTTTTTTATCAAACTCGTTAGATTTATTGTAAATGAACGCCATACCTCCTGTCATGCCGGCAGCAAAATTATCTCCTACATCTCCTAAAATTACCACAGTTCCTCCAGTCATATATTCACAGCCATTTGAGTCACATCCTTCAACAATTGCAGTTCCCCCAGAATTTCTTACAGCAAACCTTTCTCCTGCTTTCCCAGCTGCAAATAATTTTCCAGATGTAGCTCCATAAAGAACTGTGTTTCCTATAATCGTATTTTCTTTTGTCTTAAGTCTGTTAGTTTTGGATGGAACAACAACAATTTTACCGCCAGATAGTCCTTTAGCAACATAGTCGTTTGCATCTCCAAATATTTTTAAAGAAATAGATTTTGATAAAAAAGCACCTAATGACTGACCTGCAGAACCATTTAGATTTATTTGGATTAAATCACTATTAAGTTTGTTTTTAAATTTTTCAAAAATATAGTGTGAAAGCTTTGTTCCTACTGCTCTATCCGTATTTTTTATATTTCCTTCATATGAAATTTTTTCTTTATTGTTAATTTTATCTTTTATTTTTGACCAAACATTTTCATCAATATTGTTATCAGGTACTTTGTTTATCAACTTATTGTCTGAGAACCTGTTGTGATTTCCTGGATCTGTTTGAACTAATAGTGGATTTAAATCTAGATCATCTAGGTTTGGAGAACCTCTGCTTACCTGAGCCAGAAGATCCGTTCTACCAATTATATCTTTTAAATTTTTAAATCCAAGTGAAGCAAGAATTTCTCTAACTTCCATTGCAACGAAATTAAAAAAGTTAACAACTTTTTCAGGTGTTCCAGTAAATTTTTTTCTAAGTTCTTCATCTTGAGTACAAACACCAACAGGGCAAGTATTTGAATGACACTGTCTTACCATTATACAACCCATGGCTATTAATGAAGAAGTTCCCATTCCAAACTCTTCAGCACCCATCATTGCTGCCATTACGACGTCCCTTCCAGTTTTTAATCCTCCGTCAGTACGAAGTGTAACTTGCTGTCTTAATTTATTTAAAGTTAAAATTTGATTTGCTTCTGTCAAACCCATTTCCCATGGTATTCCGGCATACTTTACACTTGTTTGTGGGCTCGCTCCTGTTCCACCTGAATGACCCGATATTAAAATCACATCAGCTTTTGCTTTTGCAACTCCAGCTGCAATAGTTCCTATTCCAGTTGAAGCAACAAGTTTAACACCTACTCTCGCTTTAGGATTGATTTGTTTTAAATCGTAAATGAGTTGAGCTAAATCCTCTATAGAATAAATATCATGATGAGGTGGAGGAGAAATTAATGTTACACCTTTTGTAGAGTGTCTTAATCTTGCAATATCTTTTGTGACTTTAAATCCTGGAAGCTGTCCACCTTCTCCTGGCTTAGCACCTTGTGCAATTTTAATTTCAATTTCACTACAATTATTTAAATATTCTATCGTCACCCCAAATCTTGCAGATGCAACTTGTTTAACTTTTGAATTTGCTGAGTCACCATTTTCAAGTATTTTAAATCTTCTAGAGTCCTCACCTCCTTCACCACTACAAGAAGCCCCTTTAATTCTGTTCATTCCAATTGCTAAAGTTTCGTGTGCTTCTTCAGATAATGCACCATGAGACATGCTTCCACTTCCAAATCTTTTCATTATCTCTGTGACCGGTTCTACCTCATCAATATTTACTGGATTATTTTTCTTCTTGAATTCTAGTAGATCTCTTAAATTTATTGGTGTTAAACTATGAATACCTGCTGAATATTTTTTATATTGTTCGTAAGATTTAACCCCCACAGCATGTTGTAAAAGATGTATGAGACTTCCTTGTAATTGATGGTCTTCACCAGATTTTCGATATTTGTATAAACCACCAATTGGCAGAACTGTTACATTTTTTTGATAAGCTTTTTTGTGAAGTTCTTTTATTTTTTTTTCTATGCCTGATACCCCAATACCTGAAATTCTAGAAAACATTCCTGGAAAATAATCTGCAACTATAGCCCTACTTAAACCTACCGCTTCAAAATTACATCCACCTCTGTAAGAGCTTAATACAGAAATTCCCATTTTTGACATGATTTTTAACAAACCATTATTAATAGATTTTTTAAATCTATCTACACAAGCATTAAAATCTAACTTTCCAAATAATTTCTTTGTATATCTTTGGTAAATACTATCTATAGCAAGGTAAGGATTTATAGTTGTTGCTCCTACTCCAAGCAGAACAGCAAATGAATGGGTATCCATAGCTTCTGCAGTTTGAACATTTATTGATGAATAACCTCTTAATCCATGTTTGACTAAATTTGAATGGACGGCTCCTACCGCTAAAACCATAGGTACAATCGCTTTTTTTTCAGATATTTTTTGATCTGAAAGTATGAGGTGATTTATACCCTCTCTAACTGAAATTTCAGCTTCTGATCTTATTTCTTCCAACCTGTCTTTTAGAGATTTGTTTACATCAAATGTGCAATCGATAATTTTTATTTTAGTAGAAAAATGGCTTTTAAATTTTTTAAATTCTGAATTTGTTAAAATAGGACTGTCTAAAACGTAAATATTTTCTTTTGTAAAATTGGCAAAGTCTAAAATGTTACCTAAATTTCCAAATCTTGTTTTAAGGCTCATAACTTTATTTTCTCTTAAGGAGTCTATTGGTGGGTTAGTAACTTGGCTGAAGTTCTGTCTAAAATAATGCGTAATCGGTCTATAATGATTTGATAATACAGCAACAGGCGTATCATCTCCCATTGAACCAGTAGCTTCTTTTGCTTCTTCTGCCATTGGGTGAAGAATAAGCTCTAAATCCTCTATGCTGTATCCAGAAATAAATTGTCTTTGTCTTAGTTCCTCGTTTTGAAAATTTGGGAACTCATTTTTTGTACCAAGTTTTTTATCAAAATGCACAACTTGCTTATGAAACTTTGTAAAATCTTTAGCTAAATAATCTTTTATATCTTTATCCTTAAAAATTTTACCTGATTTTAAATCAACAGCAATTAGTTGACCAGGTCCTAGCCTTCCTTTTTCTATGATATTCTCTTCTGGAATAGAAACCATTCCTGTTTCAGAACCTGCAAATAATAAATTGTCCGACGTAATAGAATATCTTAAAGGTCTTAATCCGTTTCTGTCTGTTGCTGCTATTGCCCATTTACTATCAGTTGCACAAATTGCAGCTGGTCCATCCCAAGGTTCGATGGTGCTGTTTAAAACATCAAAGAGTTGTTGATGAGCTTTTGGTAAAATTTTACTTCTTTTAGACCATGCGTCTGGCATCATCATTAATTTGATTAGTGGAACTGATTTTCCAGAGTGAATGAGTAATTCAAATACGTTATCTAAAGCCGCGGAGTCTGAATTACCGGGAGTTATTACAGGTTTTAAATCCTCTACATTTTTGAAGAGTTCACTCGACATATCCTGTTCATGGATTTTCATCCAATTTATATTTCCTTTTAAGGTATTAATTTCTCCATTGTGAGCCAATGATCTGAAAGGTTGAGCTAATTTCCAACTAGGAAAGGTATTTGTTGAGAATCTTTGGTGGAAAATCGAAAATCTAGAAACAAATCTTTTGTCTTTTAAATCGGGATAAAAGTCTGATAAGGCTTCAGCTAAAAACATGCCCTTATAAACAATCGATCTTGAACTCAAGGAACATATATAAAAATCGTTAATTTGCTCATTTCTAGTCTGTTTAAGAATTTTTTTTCTTACTACATAAAGTGATCTTTCTAATTCGTTTCTATCTTTTTTCTTATTGGACTTAAAAATAATTTGAGTAATTTCTGGACGGTTTGAGTCAGCAGTTCTGCCTAAAACATCTGGATTTACTGGAACTTGTCTCCAACCATATATATAAAAATCGTTTTCTAATAAATTTCTTTCTACTAATGCTTTGCTACGTTCTTGAGATGAATAGTCTGTTCTTGGTAAAAAAATCATTCCAACACAAATATCACCTTCAGTATGTTTGTGACCTGTATCTTCTATTTTTTCTTGAAAAAAATCTTTAGGAATTTCGAAGCTAATACCTGCACCATCTCCTGATTTCCCATCGGCATCAACTGCTCCCCGGTGCCATACTGCTTTCAAAGCCTCAATACCATACTCAACAACTTTCCGACTTTTTTTACCATCAAGAGAAGCTATTAAACCAACTCCGCATGCATCATGCTCCATGTTTGTAGAATAAGAAAAGTTTTTTTGTAATATTTCTTTGTTCTTTTTATATAACTTCATGCTGCTTCCGTTTTTTTTGCTACTTGTGAATTTAGATATTTTTCAATTTCTGTAGCTGCATCTCTGCCGTCTCTAATTGCCCAAACGACTAGCGAAGCCCCTCTTACTATATCTCCAGCTGCAAAGACTCCTGGCAAATTAGTTTGCATAGTTTTAAGGTCGATTTTTATAGTTCCCCATTTAGAAACAGATAAATCTTCAGAGCCAAAAAGCTTAGGTACATCTTCAGGATCGAAACCAAGTGCTTTAATTACAATGTCAGCATCAACTTTATATTCAGAATTTTTAATTGGAACAGGTTTTCTTCTACCTGAGGAGTCTGCTTCACCTAATTCCATTTTTGTTACCTCAACAGCTTCTACATTATCTTTACCAATAAATCTGTTTGGGTTAGATAGCCAAAGAAAATCAATTCCCTCTTCAATGGCATTGCTTACTTCTCTTGCTGAACCAGGCATATTCTCCCTATCTCTTCTATATAAACATTTTACTGATTTTGCTTTTTGTCTTATAGCGGTTCGCACACAATCCATTGCAGTATCACCACCACCTATAACAACAATATTTTTATTTTCTGCATTTAAAGTACCATCATCAAATAATTTAACTTTATCTCCTAAACCTTTTCGATTTGAAGCGGTAAGAAAATCCATCGCTGGAAAAATATTTTTCAGATTTTTTCCCTCTATATCAACATCTCTCGCTTTATAAACGCCGGTAGCAATTAGTATTGCATCATGTTTTGATTTTAATTCTTCTAAAGTTGCGTCTCTTCCAACCTCAAAGTTATGTTTAAATTTAATCCCCGAGTCTTTTAAAAGTTTTGTTCTTCGTTCAACTACAAATTTTTCAAGTTTAAAGTTTGGAATTCCATATATTAGTAATCCACCAGGTCTGTCATATCGATCGTAAATTGTGATTTTGAACCCAGATTTTCTAAGCTGTTCAGCACATGCTAATCCTGCTGGACCAGCTCCAATAATTCCTATTGATTGATTTTTCTCTTTTTTTAATTTAATTGGTTTGACCCATCCTTTTTCCCAAGCTGTTTCTGTAATGTATTTTTCAACCGATCCTATTGTTACTGTTCCATGTCCAGACTGTTCTATTACGCAATTTCCTTCGCATAATCTATCTTGGGGGCAAATTCTTCCACAAACCTCAGGCATATTATTTGTGCTTTGAGATAGTTCATAAGCATCTTCTAATCTTCCCTCTGCGGTAAGCTTTAACCAATCTGGTATGTTGTTTTGAAGAGGACAATGAACCTGGCAGAATGGGACACCACATTGCGAGCATCTACTTGATTGTTCTTTAGCCTTATTACTAATAAATTCATCGTAGACTTCTTTAAAGTCATTCTTCCTGTTATCAGCAGATCTTTTAGGTGGTGATTGCTGACCTATTTTTACAAACTTTAACATTTTTTCTGACATGACGGTTTTTTAGAATAAAAATTTAAGAAATTAAAGACTATTTAGGTAAGTTATATTGACCTTTAATTCAAAAAACCCCTGTTTTACTTGTTTTTTATATATGCATATCAGCTATGCGTAATTTTAATGAACTCTCTAGTTGAATTAAATATAAGGAAATACACAATAAATGGAAAACTTTATTCAAATTTTAATCCTATCTATAACACAGGGTATTACTGAATTTCTTCCAGTTAGCTCTTCGGCTCACCTAAATTTAATATCAAAATATTTTGGTATTCAAAATGAATTATTAATAAATGTTTATGCTCACATGGGATCTTTACTTGCGGTAATATTTTTCTTTAAAGAGGATATTTTTAATTTCGGAAAGAATAAAAAATTATTTTATAAAATAATTTTGGCATCAATTCCATTGTTTGGATTTGGATTTTTAATTTTAAAGTATAACTTGATTGATACATTTAGGTCTTTAGAACTTATAGGTTGGATGACTATAATTTTTGGTATTGTGCTTTTTATTTCAGATAAATTAAGCCTTGAAAATAGCATTAAAGATAAATTTACGTTTAAAAAGGCCATTTTAATTGGGTTTTTTCAAGTATTAGCTCTAATACCTGGTGTAAGCAGATCTGGAATAATAATGACTGGGGCTAGATTTTTAAAATTTACTAGAGAAGATGCTGCCAAGATTTCATTTTTACTTTCAATTCCAGCGCTTGCAGGTAGCTCGGTATACGGTATTTATAAAATGTTTAATGAAGAAGACTTAATTATAAATATCAACTCATTTATGACGATTGGTTTATCTTTTATTTTCTCTTATCTAACAATCAAATACTTATTAATTTACTTAAAGAATTTTAGCTTTAATATCATTGTTGGATATAGATTAATACTTGGATCAATTATTCTAGCTACTGTTTATTTATAAAATCAAGGATAGTACAAATAGGACAGCTAAAACCACAATGAAAAAAACGAATACCGAATTTTGTAGTGACATAAAAAATCTCCTTATTTTGGAGGTCCCAGAAGGACTTGAACCCTCAACCTTCTCGTCCGTAGCGAGACGCTCTAATCCAATTGAGCTATGGGACCACATAGCAAAAATATCAAAGAAAACACCTATAATAAAGCGATTTTATGGTTATTGCTATTCTTTGAATAAGAATATAATTGTAGAAAATTATGTCTAAAGAAAATGGAGTCGTCATAACATCTGCTGTTAGAACAGCAATTGGAGATTTAGGTGGGTCTTTAAAAAATGTTTCTGCTCATAAACTAGGTTCGACAGCTATTTCAAGCGCTATTGAAAAATCAAATATTAAAGCTTCAGATATAAACGAAATTATTATGGGCCAAGTTTTAACAGGTGGTGCGGGACAAAACCCTGCAAGACAAGCTGCTATGGATGCAGGTATTCCAAAAGAAACACCATCATATGTTGTTAATCAGGTTTGTGGCTCGGGTCTAAGATCTATTGCATCAGGATATCATTCAATTCTCTCAGGAAATTCAAATATTGTTTTAGCTGGAGGTCAAGAAAGTATGTCCCAATCACCTCATGTAGTTCATTTAAGAAACGGAAAAAAACTTGGGGACACAAGTTTGGTTGACTCTATGATAAAGGATGGATTATGGGATGCATTCAACGGATACCATATGGGTATAACAGCAGAAAACGTTGCGCAAAAATTTCAAGTTACAAGAAAAGATCAAGACAAATTTGCTTTTGACTCTCAAACAAAAGCTTTAAAAGCACAAAAAGAAAATAAGTTTGATGATGAAATTGTTCCTTACACAATTCAACTTAAAAAAGGTACTGCAGTTTTTAAAAAGGATGAGCACCCAAGAGACGGGATTTCAATGGAAGCATTACAAAGACTTAAAACTGCTTTTCAAAAAGAAGGGACAGTTACCGCAGGAAATGCCTCAGGTATAAATGATGGTGCTGCTGCGGTAGTTTTAATGTCAAAAAAAGAAGCTGAAAAAAAAGGTATTAAACCTTTAGCAGAAATAAAATCTTGGGCCTCTTGTGGTGTTGATCCCTCTGTGATGGGAACAGGTCCTATACCGTCTTCAAAAAAAGCATTAGAGATTGCTGGATGGCAATCAAAGGATTTGGATTTGATAGAGGCGAACGAGGCCTTTGCTGCACAAAGTTGTGCAGTAGTTAAGGAGCTAGCTTTGCCAATGGAAAAAGTAAATGTTAATGGTGGAGCAATTGCACTAGGCCATCCTATTGGTGCTTCTGGGACAAGAATTTTCGTGACACTTATTCATGAAATGCTAAAAAGAGACTCAAAGAAAGGATTGGCTACGCTTTGTATTGGAGGAGGTATGGGCGTTGCTATGTGTATTGAAAGAAAATGAAATTATCTAAACCTAGAAAAAAAATAAAAAATAGAGCTTTAAGTAAAATTCCATTTACTGTTAGGGGCTATCAGTATTATTACGGTGCTATAATTCTAGTAGTATTGCTAATTGGTTTTAGCCAGGTATTTTCTTAATAAAATTTTTTGAATTAATACCTGAGAATTAACATCTGCTCTCTTTTTTTTAAATATAAGTCTTAAAAGTTGCATAAATTATATTGCAAATTCGAAGTGTCAAAAAAGCGGATAAATTGTGTCAAAAATTGTGTATAATAATTAAATGTCCAAAAACATTTCTGTGCCAGATATTGGTGATTTTAAGGATGTTGAGATTATAGAGGTTTTAGTAAAACCTGGAGACCAAGTTAAGAAAAATGATCCAATTGTTACTTTAGAAAGTGATAAGTCAAGTGTTGAGGTTCCATCGCCTTACGAAGGAAAAATATCCCAACTAAAAGTTAAAATAGGAGACAAAGTTTCGGAAGGAAGTATTTTAGCTACTTTAGATGGAGGGAATGAGAAAAAAGAAGAAGTTGCCAAACCAACAAAAGAAATAATCGAAGTTGAAGAAAAAACAATTCCAAAAATGGAAAAAACAAATGGTCTAAGAAATGGAAAGGAGACCATTTATGCTCAACCCATTTCTAAGGATGATATAGATCCTGCAGAAACACAAGAATGGTTAGACTCCTTACGAGCAGTTGTAAAAGCAGATGGCTCATCTAGAGCTGGTTACTTACTTAAAAAAGTAATTGATGAAGCATACACACAAGGATTAACCTTACCTGACACTAGAACTACTCCTTACATAAATACAATACCTGCCAGTGCAGATATCAGATCGCCTGGAGATCAAAATTTAGAAAGAAAAATTAGAGCTTACATAAGATGGAATGCAGCTGCCATGGTTGTAAAGGCTAATAAAAAAAATCCAGAACTAGGAGGCCACATAGGTACTTTTGCTTCTGCAGCAACATTATATGACGTCGGTATGAATCATTTTTGGAGAGCAAAAAATAATAAATTTGGTGGTGATTTAGTTTATTTCCAAGGTCATAGCGCACCAGGTATGTATGCAAGAGCTTTTTTAGAAGGAAGAATTACAGAAAAACAATTAGATAAATTTAGACAAGAAGTTGAGAAAGGCGGATTGTCTTCTTACCCACATCCTTGGTTGATGCCTAAGTTTTGGCAGTTCCCAACTGTGTCCATGGGACTTGGTCCTATGATGGCAATCTATCAAGCTAGGTTTACTAAGTATTTAATAAATAGAGGTCTTTTAAAAGATCAAGATAGGAAAATTTGGTGTCATCTAGGTGATGGTGAAATGGATGAACCTGAAAGTTTTGGGGCTGTAGGGCTAGCAGCAAGAGAGAAATTAGATAATTTGATTTTTGTAATTAATTGTAATCTTCAAAGATTAGATGGACCTGTAAGAGGAAATGGAAAAATTATTCAAGAACTTGAAGGAAGATTTAGAGGGTCAGGTTGGAATGTGATTAAAGTAATTTGGGGATCTTACTGGGATCAGCTTTTGTCTAAAGATAAAACTGGTTTACTAGTTAAAAGAATGACTGAAGCAGTTGATGGTGAATATCAGGCATTCAAAGCAAAAGGTGGGTCTTACGTAAGAGAGAAATTTTTTGGTAAATATCCTGAATTAAAAGACTTAGTAGCAAATATGACTGATGCGGATATTTGGAAATTAAATAGAGGTGGACACGATCCTCATAAAGTTTACTCAGCTTATCATGCTGCTGTTCGATGCAAAGGTAAGCCGACTGTCATAATAGCTAAAACAATTAAAGGTTATGGAATGGGTAAATCTGGTGAGAGTATAAATACAACACACCAACAAAAGAAATTAGACGAGGAAGATTTATTATTTTACAGAGATAGATTTAACGTGCCACTTACCGATAAACAGGTTAAAAATATTGAATATTACAAACCAGCAGAAAATTCACCAGAAATAAAATATTTGAAAGATTGCAGAGTTAAGCTTGGTGGTCACATTCCTGAGAGAACTACTTTTGCAAAACCAGTTAAAACACCTCCTCAAGATATATTTGAAAGTTTTATGAAGTCCACTGGTGATAAAGAAATGTCTACTACCATGGCTCTTGTAAGAATGCTTGCAAATTTACTAAGAGACAAAAATGTTGCACCAAGATTGGTGCCTATAATTGCTGATGAAGCTAGAACTTTTGGTATGGAGGGTTTTTTTCAAAAGATTGGAATTTATGCACACGAAGGCCAAAAATACGAACCAGTCGACTCTGAACAATTAAGTTCTTATAGAGAAGATAAGAGCGGACAAGTTTTACAAGAAGGTATTACAGAAGCAGGAGCAATGTCATCATGGATTGCTGCTGGAACCTCTTACACTAATCATGATTTAGAAATGATTCCTATTTATTTATTTTACTCTATGTTTGGTTTTCAAAGAATTGGAGACTTAGCATGGGCGGCAGCAGACTCTCAGACAAGAGGTTTTTTAATTGGAGCAACATCTGGAAAAACAACTTTAGCTGGTGAGGGATTACAACACCAGGATGGACATAGTCTTCTCCTTGCATCTGCGATACCTAACTGCATAAGTTACGATCCTACATTTTCATATGAGATGGCAGTTATTTTTAGAGATGGATTAAAAAGGATGCATGAGAAAAAAGAAAATATTTACTACTATATAACTGCAATGAACGAAAATTATACTCATCCAGAAAAACCTGCTGGTTCAGATCAGGGAATTTTAAAAGGGATGTATTTATTTAAAAACTACAAAGGAAAAGGCAAAGCTAAAGTTCAAATGCTTGGTTCAGGATCAATTTTAAGAGAAGTTATTAAAGCTGCTGAAACTTTATCAAAAGATTACGGAGTAGATTGTAATGTTTGGAGTGCTACTAGTTTCAATGAATTAAAGAAAGATGGTATGGAAGTTGAAAGAAGAAATTTATTAAATCCAAAAGAGAAGCCTAAGAAAAGTTATGTACAAAAATGTTTAGA
>ENA-OSEY01002455-OSEY01002455.1-marine-metagenome-genome-assembly--contig:-NODE-2455-length-11981-cov-2.519741_pt1 | contig 11981 bp, 11 predicted proteins | sample MGYA00248465_ERZ534230 | MGnify/ENA primary metagenome ERZ534230 (study PRJEB26409, sample SAMN06344110) | marine metagenome | isolation source: Sea water from surface | place: Atlantic Ocean:Southern... | reverse complement strand
CTTTCCTACACAAACACCCGCGCAATGTGCCGGATGATTTGTTGAAAAAGCTGGCGCGGTCTGGCGGGGTAATACAGATAAATTCTCTCTCGGCGTATTTGCGTGACTCGAGAGCGGATCCAAACCGTTTGCCTGAATTTCTTGCTATTTATCGCAAATATCAAAACGCGCCGGGCGGTATGCGAGAAAATCATAAGGCCTTTGTCGCAGAACGGCGCGCGCTCGATAAGAAATACCCACCTGACTACGCTGAGTTTTCAGACGTAATGGCGCATATATTTCACACGCTTGAGTTGATGGGCGCTGACCATGTCGGCATTGGACTCGATTGGGATGGCGGGGGCGGGGTAAACGGTTTGCAGGATGTTTCCGATCTGCCCAGAATAACTGAAGCCTTGAGAGACAAATCAATTTCGTCCGAGACGATTGGAAAGATTTGGAGCGGCAACATGCTACGCCTTTTGCGGCAGGCAGAAGAGACCCGGGACATGGGGAAGTAAGATAGCTTTAACTCTACCCAACAACTGCGTTGGCCAATAATTTCGAAAGGGCAGCAAAGATTTTCATGCCCAGGCCAAAAGATGGGTTAGACTTGCAATCTCCTCAGAGGTGCAAGCATGAAAAACAGCATTAAAGCGGTTGAAATCGAGTCCTTTGGCGGGCCGGAAAACATGCAGCTTGTTGACAAGCCGGTGCCTGTGCCCGGACCTGGCGAGGTGCGGGTCAGATTGGCCGCAATCGGCGTCAATCTTATCGATACCTACCACCGCACCGGACTTTATCAGGTACCCTTGCCAAGCGGCCTCGGCGTTGAAGGTGCGGGCGAGGTTGAAGCGGTGGGAACGGGGGTCGATTTGCCAGTTGGTGCCCGCGTTGCGTTGACCTTGGCTTTAGGCGCCTATGCTGAAGCGATTGTTATTCCAGCCACTTCGCTTATCCACCTGCCGGATTCGATTGGGTTTGAGCAAGCCGCCGCCATTTTGTTGAAAGGCATGACGGTAGATTATCTGTTCAACGATACCTTTCCTTTAAAGGGAGGCGAAACTGTGCTCTTTCACGCCGCCGCCGGAGGGGTAGGGCTCATCGCCTGCCAATGGGCCCACCACATCAGTATCGATCTTATCGGCACGGCATCAACAGATGAAAAATGCGCGCTGGCCGAAAGTCATGGGGCAAAGAAATGTGTTTTGTCCGGTGCAGAGAATTTGGCCGAGACGCTGAAAGCACTTGCGCCGGATGGTGGGTTTCCAGTGGTCTACGACTCTGTTGGCAAAGACACATATCATTTGGGGTTGGAGGTTTTGGCGCCACTTGGCACCTTTGCAAGCTTCGGCAATGCGTCCGGCGCGATTGAGGCGGTGTCGCCGCAAGACTTGGCCGCTAATGGCTCGTTGAACTTCACCCGTCCGACCTTGGCAACCTACATGGGCATACCTGGTTGGATGCAGCAATCATCGGCAAAAGTCTTAAAATTGGTCGAAGACGGTGTGTTGTCGGTTGAAATTAACCAGCGTTACGGGTTGGAGGAGGTCCAACGCGTGCATGAGGATTTGGAAGCACGTGCAACCACTGGTTGTTCTATCATCACGCCTTGAGTTGGGCCCGCCTACCCACCCGTCAGATACTCGCTGAAATCGGGCTTTTTTAGTTCCTTGCGAAACCGTGCGCCGGTAAACGGCCAGGCTGATGGAATGCCCTTTTCACCAATATACCAGTTGGTGCATCCGCTCACCCATATTGTATCTGGCATGGCTGCATATACCATTTCGTTAAAAGCATTTGTCGCTGATGTTTTCGGGTCTATGGTTTTAAAATTACCGCGCGTCGCCATTTTGATGCAGTCCACTATGTAGTCAATTTGTGTTTCGACAATGCTGATGGCCGAAAAATTACCGATCGGGCTTTGCGGCCCGAGCGTGAAAAAGAAATTCGGAAAGCCCGGCACTGCTACCGTGCGCAACGCGTAAGGGCCATCTTTCCATATGTCATCCAGCGAAACGCCTTGGGCATTGGTCATATTCATTGGTCGGAAATATGCATGGGCGTCATAGCCCGTCGCCATGACTAGTACATCAAGTTCATGCGTGTTGCCATCCTTGGTAAAAACCTTATTGGCGTCGATTTTCTCAATATTACCGTCGGCGATAGTGACATTGTGTTGCTGAACAGCGTCGTAATAAGTGGTGCTCATGACTAACCTTTTGCACAAAGGTTCGAAGTCGGGGGTCAGGCGCTCGCGTAAAGCCGGATCTTTGACGGTTTTCAAATTTCTCCGGCACGCCCAGCCCATTAAATTTCTCTGCCAGCCTGATTGAATGACCGCTTTGGCAAACAGATTTTCAAAAGCAACGCGGTAAAAGGCATGACCGAATCGAGCGAGTGCCGGAAACCAGCGCGTAAGTTTGCGCTCGATTGCTGTGTATTTGCGATCGGGCAGGGGGAAGACCCATTGCGGCGTCCGCAGAAACATGGTCACGTCAATATTGTCTTTGGCCAAGCTAGAAATAATCTGCGCCGCTGTTGATCCGTTTCCGATCAGTCCGACCTTTTTATCAGTTAAATCGACATCATGGTTCCAGCGCGCCGAATGAAAGGCTTCGCCAGTAAAGCTGTCGAGCCCGTCAATGTCGGGGTAAGTCGGGTGGTAAAGCAGACCGCAACAGGCGATGACATAATCATGCACAAGTGTCTCGCCATCGGCCATTTTAATCGTCCACGTTTCGCCGTCATGCTTGCAGCGCACAACCTCCTTGTTGAAGGAAATATATTTACGAATGTCATATTTATCGGCAACGGATTGCAAATACTGACGAATTTCAGCGCCCTGTGGCAGGCGTGCGCTCCACGCGTCATTTGGCTCATTTTGATATGTGTAGTAATGCGACGGCACATCACAGGCAATGCCGGGATATGTGTTGATGCGCCAGGTGCCGCCCAAATCTGCATCTTTTTCATAGATGCGGAAATCTGTGAAGCCGGCTTTCAAAAGACGCATGGCGACCAATATGCCGGACATGCCGGCACCGATAATCAGAATTTGCGGACTTTTGGGCGCTGTCATTACAGTACCTCGAAAATATCATAGACGGCGGTGCCGCCACCGAATTTGCGCATTCTGCCGACCGTAACGATATCATTTAGCCAGGCATATTTTTCAGATTGGGTTTCGAAATAAGGCGTGGCACGAAAATACATGTCATTGCCGTCAATTTCCTCGCCCTTTTCCATTGCTTCGGCAATATGCGGCTCCATGCGCAACACGCCATTGTAAAAGCAGTGAATGGCCGAACCATCATCTCCATGAAACAAAAGCCGGACATCAAGTTTCCAATTGCCGTTTGGCTGCAGGCGAATCCAGTCGCCGCCCGGGCCGACGAGTTTGGCGTTAAACCGCGGGCTTTCGATCCATGCATCGTCAACATTGAAGACCATCAGATTTTCCAACGCCATGTTGGGTTCGGGAATCGCGCCGCGCATGGTGCACAGCCATTTTGTTTCGAGGTTCAAATCTTCCATGGGTTTCTCCCTTAGTTGAATTCAAGCGGATAGCTGGCCATCACGCGGAAGAACGAATGCGACCACTCAATATCCCCGGCATTAATAGTGAGCCCTTTTGTGCGCTGCGCCATTTCATTGAACACATAACGCGCTTCCATTTTTGCCAATTGATTGCCGAGGCAGAAATGAGGGCCTCCGCCAAATGACTGGTGCGCCAAATCTTCGCGCTCAATATCAAATTGATCTGGGTCGGCAAAGCGCGCAGGGTCTCGATTGGCTGCGGCGAGCAGTTGCCAGATCACTGCTTCGCCGGGAAGTGTCACACCTGCTAGCTCGTAGGGGCGCTCCAGCACCCGCCAATTAAACAAAATCGGCGTGTCATATCGCAGGCACTCATCCGTAGCATTTGAAACAAGCTCAGGATTGTCGCGCAATTTGGCTAATTGGTCGGGATGCTCGACGAAGGCGCGCGTGCCATTGCCCAGCAGGCCGATGGTGGTCTCATATCCGGCCACAATGACGCCAATAGCCTGAATAATCAGCTCGTCATCGGTGAATTTGTCACCACCTTCGGAGGCCATAATCATCGAACTGAGCAAATCATCACCCAGATCCTTTTTGCGCTCGGCGATAAGCGCGCGGAAATAATCCTCCATTGCAGCGCCCGCATTTCGTGTACGCTCCTGCACATCAGGCGGCAAAAACTTTGCGAAAAACGCATTGGTGCGCGCCGCTGTCCATTCGTTGAAAATTTGCCGGTCCTGCATGGGCACACCCATAATCTGACAAATCATGCGCGATGGCACCTCATGGGCCAGCGCAGGCACTACATCAATGCCGCCATCGGATAGGGCTTTGTCGAAAGCGGCTGCCACAGTTTTTGCGACCTCTTCTTCCATCAGCGTAACGGTTTTTTGCCCGAATGATTTTTGTACCAGCATGCGCAGGCGCCGGTGAGCATCGCCATCCTTGTTCAACACGAACTCAAGGAAACTGCCTTTTGTATCCAGTGGATCGAAATTCGGGCTATCGCCGTTTTTGTCGGTCATACTGGTCGGCGCTTCATTGAATATTGCCTTCACATCCTCATAACGGCTGATGCGCCATGTTCCGACGGGTGTCAGATTGACCGGGTCGTTTTCACGCAAATGAGCAAGTTTGGGATAGGGGTCATCACGAAAATTCGGGTCGAAAAAATCTGCCCCGACCCAATCGCCAACCGTCGCTTGCTCTGTTTCGCTCATTCTTGTCCCCTAATGTGCTGTCCACCCGCCATCGACTGGCATGGCCGCACCTGTTACATAGCTGGCGGCATCCGACAAAAGCCAGCAGGCCGCGGCGGCTATTTCTTTTGGCTCGGCAAGACGCTTTTGCGCAGCCATTTCGGCCAGCATGTCCTCAGAGATGCCTGCCTCCAACAAATGTGTCAAAATGGGTGTCCGTGTTGCGCCAGGGCAAATTGCATTTACACGAACCTGTTCAGGCGCGGCCTCCGCAGCTGCGGCCTTGGTCATACCGATGACTGCGTGTTTGGTGCCGCTGTATACCCCCTGCATGGCCAGCCCGACCAAACCGGCTACTGACGCATTATTGACAATTGCGCCCCCGCCATTGGCTTTCATGTGTGTCAATTGGCTTTTCATGCATAACCAAACACCCTTCATATTGATTGATACTATGCGGTCAAATTCGGGTTCCTCAACCGCTTCGAGCGGCAGAGTATCGATCCCAATGCCCGCATTGTTAAACGCTCCGTCAATGTGTTCCAGGGCTTCGACGCTTTTTCTCATAGCGGCCTCGACTGAGGCGGAACTGGCGACATCTACCTCCAGCGCAATGGCTTTTGCATTGGTTTTCTCGGAAAGGGGTGCACAAGCGGCTTGGTCAATGTCCCAAAGTGCAACCGAAGCGCCTGCCGCGATGAGGGCTTCGGCCGTTGCTCTGCCAATGCCGGTTGCGGCCCCGGTGATGATAATTTTGCGCCCTTGAAAATCTTGGCTCATTTTTCCCCTCCAGAAACGTATCTTAGCCTATAGAGTCTAAAAATAGGGATCAATTATCCAAACACATTTGCCAAAAATGGATTAACTATATCTGCGTCATTTAAATCGCGTTGAACGCTGAGCAGTAGCCAAGGGTATTGGAACTGACCCAAAACAAATAGTATTGACCGTCGCCCTATATTGATGCTGATTTTTATCGCCAAGTTGATGACGGGCTTGTGGATTATGTTACCAGCCTTGAATACCGTTTCCTAAAAGCTGAGCGACGCCCGCCCCGTTGAATGCGCATCACATATTGCCTTGCAATTGAGGTTAGGTTTACCCTCGGGGCAGGAATAAAATTTCGGAGTACGTTATGAATTTGTTTGACAATGAAAATTTGAAATGGCGCCGTTTTGTCGGCGACGACAGTTTCGACTATCCAATTGATTATGAAGCGTCGCTTTTGAGCATTCGCGATGACGGCCATGTAGATCTTTTATACCGCTGGGCACCGAACAGCTACTGCCATTTCCATCGTCATACGGCTGAGACCACCTCAACGGTGCTGGAGGGGGAATTGCATGTGGAAACTATAGACCCAGACACCGGCGAAACCCTCGACACGAACATTCGTAAAGCTGGCGATTATGCGCATAAAGAGCCAGGTGACGTGCATATGGAGCGCGGCGGGCCGGAGGGTGCCCTGGTGCTATTTAATTTAAGGGCAATTGATAATTCGCTGGCAGAATCTCTGTCGAGAGATGGCACGATTATAGGTGAATCGAAGTTTGACGAAATACTAAGTAGAAGGCGTGCAGGAAACTAAATGGGACAATCCAATATCTATTTTGTGCGGTGTTTACAGGCATATGTTTAAGCAGCTGAGGCAAGTACATCTATGTATAGCTTGAGGCAAAAAACTTCTTTCACTCGTCAAATTAACAAAAAGCGCTGAGGTCAATATGGAAAAATTTGTGATAAGCGGTGAGAGAAAAATATCTCACCAAGATATTCTTCAAAATGCGGCAAAGGCGGCTAGGGGACTTGAGGAAGAATGTGGAATTTCAGTTGCGGATAGTGTAGCGATATTCATGCGCAACGATTTTGCATTTTTTGAAATGTCCTTGGCCGCCGCTGCATTGGGTGCTTACTCAGTGCCGGTAAATTGGCACTATACGGCAGATGAAGCTAATTATGTACTTACGAATTGCGGTGCCAAGGCCCTGATAATACATGCTGATTTACTTCCAAACATCGCAGATGGGATTCCTGAAGGTTGCAGGGTCTTTGTTGTAGAAACCCCTCCAGAACTCCAGGAGTCTTATCAAGTTTCTCCTGAGTCAGCTCTGGTCCCAACAGATCAAACGGGGTGGTACGACTGGATTAAACAGTTCGATCCGCTTGAGCCACGCGATATTAGTTCTCCAGGGGCGATGATTTATACCTCTGGCACAACAGGTCGCCCGAAAGGTGTAAGACGAAAGTCTGGCACTCCGGATGAAATGGACAATCTCTATGAGACTATAAATCAAGCTTTTGACATAGGGCCGGGGAAACGAACCATAATTCCCGCTCCACTGTATCACTCCGCGCCAAATACATATGGAATCTTATGTGTTGTCATGGGCATGGATGAGATGGTCTTAATGCCGCGATTTGATCCCGAAGATTTACTAAGGCTTATTGAAAAACACAAAACAACCCATTTGCAAACTGTGCCCACTATGTTCATTCGCATGTTAAAATTGCCTGAGGAAGAAAGAGCAAAATTTGATGTTTCAAGCCTTGAATTTGTAGTGCATGCGGCAGCACCTTGTCCTCCGGACATAAAGCAGCAGATGATAGATTGGTGGGGGCCCATAATTAATGAATATTATGGTGCTACAGAAGTAGGAGCTGTGTCTTTTCTGGATTCCAATCAGTGGCTAGGCCATCGTGGATCAGTAGGCAAGGCTATGAAAAATTGTGAAATTGTGATTTTAGACGATGATGGAAGGCGTTTGCCAGCCAATGAAATTGGAGATGTTTATTGCCGCAATATGGGTGGTCCAGATTTTACCTATCACTTAGACGATGAAAAAAGAAATAACGCCGAGGCAGAGGGCTTAATATCTGTCGGCGATATTGGCTATCTAGATGAAGACGGATTTTTATATCTTTGCGATAGGCGGAATGACATGGTCATTTCCGGTGGCGTTAACATTTATCCCGCTGAGATTGAAGCTTGTCTAATCAGCCATCCGGCTGTGGCTGACTGTGCTGTTTTCGGAATTCCCGACGATGATTTCGGAGAAAGTCTATGCGCTTGTGTGCAAGTTGAAAGTGGTCAAAATTTGCTCGAAGATGAAGTTCGAAGCCATGTACGAGAATTTATGGCAGGATACAAAGTGCCGAAGGTTGTTGATATTCGTAAGGATCTTCCTCGCGAAGACAGTGGAAAAATTTTTAAGAGAAAATTACGAGAACCCTACTGGCAAGAAAAAGGTAGGTCGATTTAGTAGTCGGTTCATCTTTGCTTTGCAGCATTTAATGCATATAAAACAAATAAGGCCGCCGGTTTTTGTTAGGTGTAGATATTAGTCTATCCCTCAAGTTTCGGCGGCCTTATCATTGATAAGCTATTTAAAACAGTATCTTACTTAGCAATATAAACGTCATGCGTGAGCGTTCTCTTCGCAGCGTCGAAGACAACTTTGTCTAAATTCTGAGTGCCATCATTGATCCTGAACAAAATATGCATAACAAACTTAGTTCCATCCCGATAGTAAGATCCGGCACCTTTCCCGACCCCAAATGACCCATCTTTCCTAGCGCCTCGACCCTCACCAATTACTAGACCACCATTGCCATCTGGGTCGGCGGTCAAAGTGTATGTGAGGTAGGTTGTTCCGTACTCTCCCATAGTACCTTCGGCGCTTATCGTGCCACTTGTCGGCGTTATTTGGACTGCCGTAATGTTCATTTTCGTGCTGGCTTGTCTTTGCTTAAAAGTTAAAGAATGATTATCAGCCATTGCTGTATTAGTTAGGCAAAAGACAAAAAATGCGATTAGTGTTTTTTTCATAATGTTTCCTCGATTTTGTATTCACGTCAGCAACATGATCAGGAAGAATGTTTTTTATGGAAATCCCAAAAGAGTTGAAATTGGGGGTGTTCTATATTTATGCACTGCTGTCGGCTTACTTGTTGAACACTTTGACCCAGTATTATCTTGCGTAAGTCAAGACACTGCGATTTAATTAAAGCAATCTCAAGGAGGGGAGGTAATCATGGAATATAAATTACTTATTAATGGAGAGCTTGTTGACGGTGCTGGAACCATGCCGGTTCTTAATCCCGCAACAGAGGAAATTTTAGCTGAATGCCCAACGGCATCGGAAGACCAGCTTAATGAAGCCGTGACTGCAGCTCAGTCCGCTTTTGAAAAATGGAAAGAAACATCTCTCGACGAACGTCGAGCAAAGTTGGGCGAAATTGCTGATATTATTGATGCACACAGTGACGAATTAGCCCGATCTCTGACCCAGGAACAAGGTAAGCCGCTTGAAGAAGCTATGGTTGAAATTTCGGGTGCGGCCATGTTTTTCCGGTATTTTCAATCGTTGGACTTGCCAGTAGAGGTTTTAGAGGACAGCGAGACCCAACGGGTAGAGGTTCATCGCAATCCACTGGGCGTAGTGGGCGCAATCATACCATGGAATTTTCCGGTATTTTTGATGGCATTTAAGTTGCCTGCTGCCCTGTTGGCTGGTAACTCGATTGTTATTAAGCCAGCACCAACAACGCCATTGACTACACTGCGTTTTGGCGAGCTCATAGCTAATGTTTTGCCAGCAGGCCTTGTAAACATTATCGCTGATAAAAACGACCTGGGTGACAAAATCACAACTCATAAGGGCATAAGTAAAATTTCCTTTACAGGTTCAACTGCGACCGGTTCTCGTGTTTTGGCCTCTGCTGCTAGCACCTTGAAACGCGTTACCTTGGAACTTGGCGGAAACGATGCTGGAATCGTAATGGATGATGTTGATGTGGAAGCCGTGGCTCCCCAGATTTTCGACGGCGCATTTGGTAACAATGGCCAAATTTGCATTGCGATGAAGCGAGTTTATGCCCATGAGTCAATTTACGATAAGTTAGTTGACCAACTTGCAGGATTGGCCAAAGAGGCCGCTGTAGGAAATGGATTGGAACAAGGAACCAAGCTGGGCCCACTCCAGAACAAAATGCAATTTGAGAAGGTGAAAGACTACATCGAGGAAGGCCGTGCTGATGGGACTATTGTGGCCGGTGGAGAAGTTCCGGATGGCAAGGGGTACTTCATTCCTCCAACCATCGTCAAAGATATCGATGACGAAAGCAGACTTGTAAAAGAGGAGCAGTTTGGGCCAGTTCTTCCTGTCATTAAATATGATGACATTGATGATGTAATCGAGCGTGCGAACGATAGCGATTATGGCCTGGGCGGTTCAGTTTGGTCGTCCGATACTGATCGCGCTTATGAAGTTGCTAAAAAAGTTGATAGCGGAACAATCTGGGTCAACAAGCACGCCGACGTTCAACCCCACATTCCTTTCGGAGGTATTAAGACATCTGGAATAGGTGCCGAACTTGGTGAGGAAGGTCTTGCGGAATTCACTGCTCGAAAAGTCATTAATGTCGCAAAAGCATAATTTGCATTTTTAGTACGTTATTGACCCTTAAAAAATTAGAGGCACCCGGTTAACCGGGTGCCTCTTTTATTTTCGCGAGTGGTTGATTAGCGTATGCTGCTAAGCTCTGATGAACCATATTTCACTGGGCTAGTAGTCCAGCTAGAGCCCAAAATTGTCCGAAATTTTCCAAGCGCCGCAAAATCTCGGGCGAAGGAGGGGTCCGCCGCGGACTCTCGATTAAAATTCATGCTTTCTGCAAAACTATTATTCGCAAAAACCACAATGTGAGAAGCTCCCGGAGGGCCGCCGGCTACGATCTGCCAAATGTCAAAGCCACCGGGCAGGCCTTTCATGACCTCATTGCCCATAAGCTTGTCTATTGCCCCTAGATAGCCAGCAGGATTGGAAACGGCCATTAAACTAACCTGGTAGGTGGTGGCATCAATCGGATGCCCGCCATAGCCCTTAACATGTGCATAGACTACTTCATCAACTGGCTCTGCAGCAGCACTTAGTGCCTTTCGAAAACGATCGAATTCATCTGAATTTGCGAAATCTCGAAAATTGGCGTCCAAATCTTCCGTTTTTTCGTAGACGACTGCGAAAGAGTGGGTTGTTGGGTTCGGTCCGTTTGCTGTATGTGCAACAAACCACATTTTTCCTGGAAAACGGCCGAAAGCTTCACTTTGAGTGAACTTCTCTACCGCAGCAACAAACTTTTTCTCATTTTGTGGCTCTACCTTCCACGAGTAGTCTATCCACATAACTTGGGCGTGAGCGGCATTAACAAATAAAATTACCGAAGCAGCACACGCGAACAAAAGATTCTTAATTAGTTTCATAATAACCTCCATTTTGGATACGAAAAGTGTTGCAGAACGTTGAAATTTTGCAAAGACAAAAATCATATTCATGTGGTTTCTAATAGCTCAACCAAATTCTTCTTTTTTTAAGCGCCCAACTCTGCGAAAGTTGCTAAGGATGAAATTCTTGTGGAGGTTTAAACATGCGTTTTTTATTGATAGCTGTCCTGGGCTTGGGCGCAGTCATAGCATATATGTATTTGGGAACCAGTGATGCCATGTCACTGTCAAACGAAGAAAAAATTACTCTTGCGCGATCTGCTGCGCCTGACTTTATAAGTCAGAATGCGAAAGTCGTCGACGAGAACGGAGCAACTCTTGATGAAGGCACTAACTCTTGGGTTTGCATGCCGGGGATACCCCCAAAATATGAAAATCCAATGTGCAATGATCCGGTGTGGCAAAGATTAATGGCCGCGCTCAATGCTAAGGAGCCATTCAGCACAGATACATTAGGATTTTCTTACATGCTGCAAGGGGATGCCCCGATTGACAATGATGACCCTTATAATACAGATCAGTCGACTGGATCATGGATTAAGGAAGGGCCACATCTGATGATTGTCGGTCCCAAAGGTAGCGTGGATAATATCTCTAGTAGCTTCGAGAGTGGAGATCCATACGTTATGTTCAGAGGCACTGACTACGAGCACATAATGCTACAAATCTCTCGTTAATGAGGAAGCAACTAAGATTTTGCATGGGGCGGGGCTTGGATTCCCGCCCTTTTTCTTTTTTAATTAATCGTTGAACATTTTGCCCGCATAAGGGTGGAAAAAATCATGCGACCAAGGCACATATTGAGGTTGATTCTTGTGCTGTTAGGCGCAAGGGGGTACGAACAGATGGATGACTTTATTTTTATCGAGTCTCTCGAAGCGCAGATGCAAGCGCAAGGTGACAAGACCGCTTTGGTTTTCAAAGGAAAAGAAACCAGCTATGCGCAATTATCGAGTCTGTCTAATAAGGTTGCGACCGCA